>ENA-UOTW01000009-UOTW01000009.1-synthetic-metagenome-genome-assembly--contig:-NODE-9-length-107599-cov-5.211923_pt1 | contig 107599 bp, 114 predicted proteins | sample MGYA00238141_ERZ746978 | MGnify/ENA primary metagenome ERZ746978 (study PRJEB28755, sample SAMN02352454) | synthetic metagenome | study: EMG produced TPA metagenomics assembly of the Artificial... | reverse complement strand
AATACTAATCGGTCGAGGACTTATCCACATTGCCTTTATGCTGACTTTCATTATCCAGTTTTCAGGGAATAAAGATAGAAGCTAGCTACCATTCATGGTAACTAGCTTTTTTGGTGTGTGAACAGATTATTTAAGGAGTTGTAATTGCTGTTCTACCATATAGGGGAAAATTCCCATATGATGCTTGCAGAACCTATCTATTAATAATTTTTCTGCATACTGATGTGACAACACTAGATCTCCCCATAATTCGCTTTCATAACGACAAAGCATGCTTAGACCATAGAGCAGTAAATAATGATTTGCAAATTGGGGAACAGGATGATTCTCGATATCATTCCAAAGATAAATATTTCTATTCTGATCTATTGAAAAGAGGGGATGCTCAAACAGAGACACTCGGTCATCACACTCAAAAAGTCGTCCCTGATTCGAAATAGATGAAGTTGAAGGGGGAGCGAACCTAACTTTATCGGTGTTTTGTCTAAGGGTACAGAATAAAGGAAAGCTTCCGGAGGTTCCTTGATTATTAGTAGCAGTAAATAGACGATTTAAATAATGCTGCAAGGTTTCGTCTGAATAAGAAAGTGCCCCTTGGCTAGCATGAGGCAGAGCAAACACAAAGGGTCGCTCTGTCATGATTGACACAGCTACCCAAGGACTTGGTTTTTGAAAATGGTCCATTTCCTCACGAAGCTCAGGTATTGATAAGAAAAGATCACTTACTCGATAACGATCCGATATGGGATGGATCGAAAGGAGTCGACATAGATGTGGAAAGAAGCCTTCCTTTTGGGGTTTCATTTCATCATCTAGTAAATGGTAGGGATTTTTCTTAACTTTTCGTGCTGTAACACCATGCTGTAGCATGCGACTGTTCTGGGGATAATCTGGATCTTTGGCAAGGATTAGACCCTTAAGTAAATGAACGCATCCGTAAAATAATAAGAGAGGCTTAATTAATAAAGAGCTTTTCGCAGCCATTTCATAATAATGTCTAGCCTGCATCCAGGTATATAAAAAACGAGTACTGTTTTGAAAGGCATGCTTTTCAGGATTTTGTAAGCCCATTCTATGATAAGAGGCTGTAAGAAAAGATCGTGAAGTAGGCTCTGTTTCCATAATAGAAAGCTGTTGCCAGACATCTTGAAGAGACATGGAGAAAATTACCCCTTTATTTTCCGAATATTCACTTTTATAAATGATATTCTTATGGAATCTAAGAAACATTTATATTTTCTCCTATAAAAGCGAACAATATAAGCATTCCTTGACATTAAATTGAGCCGTTTGCTACACTGATGAAAAGATTTTCGGCTGAAAGGGGTCCTTGAACCGTGTGGGAAAATAAGTTTGCTAAGGAAGGCTTAACTTTTGATGACGTATTATTGGTACCAGCTAAATCAGAAGTGCTTCCAAAAGACGTTAATGTATCCACAGTATTAAGCAAAAAGGTGAAACTCAACATACCATTAATCAGCGCCGGTATGGATACAGTAACCGAATCTGCACTTGCTATTGCAATGGCTCGTCAAGGCGGTCTAGGTATCATTCATAAAAATATGACCATTGAACAGCAAGCAAGTGAGGTAGATCGCGTAAAGCGCTCTGAAAGTGGTGTTATAACAAACCCATTTTCGTTAACTGAAAACCACACTGTTGCAGATGCAGATGCCCTCATGGGTAAATATCGTATTTCCGGTGTACCAATCGTTAACGATCAAAACCAATTGATTGGTATTTTAACAAATCGTGATCTACGTTTTGTACATGACTTCTCCATCATGGTCAAAGATGTAATGACTAAAGAAAATCTAGTTACAGCACCTGTAGGCACTACATTGCCAGAAGCTGAACAAATTTTACAGAAGCATAAAATCGAAAAGCTACCTTTGGTAGATGAAAATAATGTCTTAAAAGGGCTTATTACGATTAAGGATATCGAAAAGCTTATTCAATATCCGAATGCAGCGAAGGATGAGCAAGGACGATTGCTTTGCGGGGCAGCAGTAGGGGTATCCAATGATACATTTGAGCGTACAGAAGCTTTAGTACAAGCAGGAATTGATGTACTAGTTATTGATACAGCTCACGGCCATTCTAAAGGGGTTCTAGAGACCGTTAAGAAGGTCCGCAGTCTTTACCCTGATTTAACGATTATTGCTGGTAACGTCGCTACTGGACAAGCTACGAAGGACCTAATTGAAGCAGGAGCTTCTGTTATTAAAGTGGGAATTGGTCCTGGTTCCATTTGTACGACTCGTGTTGTTGCCGGTATTGGGGTTCCACAAATCACAGCGATTTATGAATGTGCGACCGCAGCGCGTCAATATAATATTCCAGTTATCGCTGATGGTGGTATTAAATACTCTGGTGACCTAGCAAAAGCTATAGGTGCTGGTGCATCTGTTATCATGATTGGTAGTTTGTTTGCAGGTACAGATGAATCTCCAGGTGAATTTGAGATTTATCAAGGACGCCGTTTTAAAGTGTATCGTGGAATGGGCTCCATTGGCGCTATGAAAGCGGGAAGTAAAGATCGTTACTTCCAGGAGAATGCTCAGAAGCTTGTTCCTGAAGGTATTGAAGGACGCGTAGCTTATAAAGGGCCTTTGGCTGATGTTGTGTATCAGCTTGTTGGTGGTCTAAGAGCTGGTATGGGCTATTGTGGAGCGGCAACCATTGCTGATCTACGTGACAAGTCTACTTTCGTTCGTATTACTGGTGCAGGCTTGCGCGAAAGCCATCCGCATGATGTTCAAATTACAAAAGAATCTCCGAACTACTCTATTTCATAAGGATAGGGCAACGATCGCTTTACCAAGCTAACAAGCAAGGTAAGACAAAAGGGCTTTCCATTTGGGAGTCCTTTTGTTTTTTATATAATCCAAAAGACTAGAATATAAGTCGTAGAGTAGTTCATTACCATATAGGATTGCAGCTCGAAACGATGTCCTAAATAAAAAAAGAAAATCTGAATCCAAATATCCTTTTAGAACGTCAGGTTAAAAGAAGGGTTTTCCGCATGGATACGATTACCAGTTCTTTTTCTCATGGAGATGCGTCTGGTGCTCTTCAAACAACGGCTTTTAGTATGATAGACTAAAGACTGTGTTCAACAGGAAAAAAGAAAAAAGGATATTTTTAAAAGTAGGGGGAGTGATTGTAGACATGATGCACAAATGGACAGCAAGAGTAAGCAAACTTTTATTGGCTGGTGCAATTGGTATGCTATCCATTGTGGGAGGAGCAATGCAGGCTTCTGCTGCTGAGACGGCTGCCAATCTTGATCTAGTGGCGAGTTCAGCAATTTTAGTCGAGGCATCAACGGGAAAGGTTTTGTACAGTAAAAACCCAGATCAGCCATTACCACCAGCTAGTATGACTAAAATGATGACAGAGTATCTGGTATTAGAGGCTATTAAAAAAGGTAAAATTAAACAAGATGAACTTGTACCTGTTAGTGACTATGCTTTCTTTATTGCCAAAAAGAAGGATTCCTCAGGCGTGTACTTAAATGCTGGGGAAAGTCACAAGGTGAGTGAACTATATAAAGCTATGGCGATTGCCTCAGCTAACGATGCTACAGCCCTGTTAGCAGAAAAGATTGGTGGAACTGAAGCCAACTTTGTAGACATGATGAATAAAAAAGCCCAAGAGATTGGGATGAAAAATACGTTTTTTGTTACATCCACTGGATTGCCTGCTAATGAATTAGGACCTTATAAACCAGCGGATACGAGCAAGGATAATGTGATGTCTGCACGTGATGCAGCTATCTTGGCGGATCGTTTAGTGAGTGATTATCCTGAGGCATTAGAAATTTCTAAAATCCCGCGCTGGGTGTTCCGTGAAGGTCAAAAAGAAGAAATCAAGCTAGCAAACAATAACTGGATGCTTCCAGGCTTGCCGAATGAAACGCTTGGAGTAGATGGTCTTAAAACTGGTTATACCGATGCAGCACAATTTTGTTTTACGGGAACGGCTTATCGTGATGGAATGCGCCTGATCACAGTTGTCATGGGAGCTAAAACAAAAACAAGCCGTTTTGAAGAAACCAAAAAGTTATTAAATTATGGCTATAGCACCTACAAAGCTACGGAAAAACTGGGAAAAGGCGTTCCTGTTCCAGGATTTGAAAATGCGCCACTTAAAAAGGGTGTATCTCTAGAGGTTCCGGCTATTACTGCTAAATCAGTTAATGTTGTGGGTAAAATCGGAGAAGAAGCGAAAGTAACGCCGCGTGTAGAATATAAACCTTTGACCGCGCCTATTAAAAAAGGTGACGTGATTGGAACAGTCTACCTTGATACAGAAGGAAAAAGCGATTATTTGATGCCAAGCAATCAAAAGGGCGGAGTAGATTTAATAGCTGCTGAGGATGTAGAAGAAGGTAGCTGGATTCGCCTATTCTTTAGAAGTATCTTCGAATTTATCGCTAATCTGTTTAAAAGTATTGTTGGCTAATCAAGCAGGGGTAGTGCTGCGGAGGGCAGAACTTTAAAAGAAGGCAAATATTCTGTCAAGATATGTTGTCTACTTTTTCTGATTGGTTTACAATAAAAACAATGTTGCAAATCTAATCCTTTTGTAGGGATGTTCACTTATAGGGGAGGCTCACTGATGGTACAGGTAGGTACAGATCGTGTTAAACGTGGAATGGCAGAAATGCAAAAAGGCGGCGTAATTATGGACGTTGTTAACGCCGAGCAAGCTAAAATTGCGGAAGCTGCGGGTGCAGTAGCCGTTATGGCACTGGAACGCGTTCCATCTGATATTCGTGCGGCCGGTGGCGTAGCGCGCATGGCTGATCTAGGAATTGTAGAGGAAGTATTAAAAGCGGTTACGATTCCTGTAATGGCAAAAGCACGTATTGGTCATTTTGTAGAAGCACGTGTCCTTGAATCTATGGGAGTAGATTATCTTGATGAAAGCGAAGTACTTACTCCTGCTGATGACTTGTACCATATTAATAAAAAAGATTTCACAGTGCCATTTGTTTGTGGAGCGCGTGATTTGGGTGAAGCTCTTCGTCGTATCGGAGAAGGTGCATCTATGATTCGTACAAAAGGGGAGCCAGGAACAGGAAACATTGTTGAGGCTGTTCGCCATATGCGTACGATGCAATCACAAATCCGTAAAGTGCAAAGCATGTCTTATGATGAATTAATGGCTGAAGCGAAAAATCTTGGAGCTCCGTATGAATTGTTAGAGCAAATTCACAAAACAGGAAAGCTTCCTGTTGTAAACTTCGCGGCTGGTGGTGTTGCTACACCTTCTGATGCTGCTTTGATGATGCAATTAGGCGCAGATGGCGTATTTGTAGGTTCCGGTATCTTTAAGTCCGAGAATCCTGAAAAATTCGCACGTGCTATTGTAGAAGCGACTACACACTATACAGATTACGAATTGATTGCACGCGTTTCGAAAGACCTTGGTTCTGCGATGACCGGAATCGAAATTTCCAAGTTGCCGCAGGCTGAGCGCATGCAGGAGCGCGGCTGGTAATATGAGTAAGACAAGAATCGGTGTTCTCGCCCTACAAGGTGCGGTTGCAGAGCATATGCGCATGCTTGAGTTGGCAGGTGCAGAAGCAATCGCAATTAAAAAGGTGGACGAGCTATCTGAGATAGATGGCTTGATCATTCCCGGTGGCGAGAGTACAACAATTAGTAAGCTCATGCATAAATACGGCTTTATGGATGCGATTCGTCAGTTTGCGAATGAGAAGAAGCCTGTCTTTGGAACATGCGCAGGCGCTATCTTAATTGCAAATGAAATTGAACATGCACCAGAAGCCCATCTAGGTTTAATGGATATGAAGGTAGCGAGAAATGCTTTTGGGCGGCAAAAGGAAAGCTTTGAAATCAAGATGCCAATTGCTGGCGTAGCTTCCGACTTTCCAGCGGTCTTTATCCGTGCGCCTCTTATCCTGAAAATCGGCAATAAGGGTGAAGTGCTGGCGAAGCATGAAGACAATATCGTAGCGGCTCGCCAAGGGCAATTTTTGGCGGCATCCTTTCATCCAGAACTAACAGATGATTATCGATTGCATAAATATTTTTTAGACATGGTGAATGAATATCAAACAACAGGGAAAGCATCCGTATAGGGTGCTTTCTTCTTTTCAAAATAAAACAGAGCGTGTAAAATGGACATAGAGCATTGTTTGCAATTGCTTACATCATGTAGTACATTTAATAACAAGAAAAACACCCATAAAAAACATGTTGATAAGAAATAGTACTCTGTTTTAATTGGTTAAGAGAGTCGATGGTTGGTGCGAATCGACCCAATGGGCAGAAGAATCCATCTTTGAGTGGTAAAGGACATAACTTTGCCCGGTCTCGCGTACCGTTATTTACGTGGAATGAAGAGGATAAGACCAGCTTGCTTACCTACGGCAGAGCAATATGGCTTATCAATGAGGGTGGCAACGCGGAGTTAACATTCGTCCCTGGTAAGTGGGATGGGTGTTTTTTATTTTGTCTAAAATTTGGAGGGGTTTTACATGTTAGACGTAAAAATACTGCGTCAGGATCTTGAAGAAGTAAGACGTCGATTGGCGCACCGTAATGAGGATATCTCCGCACTGGATCAGTTTGCTGAAGTGGATGAAAAACGTAGACAGCTTATTCAAGAAGGCGATACGCTAAAAAATAAACGTAATACAGTATCAGAACAGGTAGCTGTATTAAAGCGTAATAAAGAGAATGCAGATCATTTGATTTCTGAGATGAAGCAAGTGAATGAACGCATTAAGGCATTGGATGAAGAGCTGCGCGAGTTAGATGAACAGCTCACTGTCATTCTATTAAGCCTTCCTAATTTGCCGCATGAAAGCACGCCAATAGGTACAACTGAAGATGACAATGTAGTGCATCGTGTGTGGGGAGATGCTTCGACCTTCAGCTTTGAACCAAAGCCGCATTGGGAGGTAGCCGATGCGTTAGGTATTCTTGATTTTGAAACAGCCTCTAAAGTAACGGGAAGCCGTTTTGTTTTCTATAAAGGCATGGGTGCTCGCTTAGAACGTGCCCTAATCAACTTCATGATGGATCTTCATGCAGACAAGCATGGATACGAAGAAGTATTGCCGCCATATATGGTTAATCGCGCTAGCATGACAGGGACAGGGCAATTGCCTAAGTTTGAAGAGGATGCATTTAAGATTGATGGGGTAGATTATTTCTTGATCCCAACCTCTGAGGTACCTGTTACAAATATGCATCGTGATGAGATTCTTGATGTGGCTCAACTTCCGATTAAGTATAATGCATTTAGTGCATGCTTCCGTTCTGAGGCTGGGTCAGCTGGACGTGATACACGTGGATTGATTCGCCAGCATCAGTTTAATAAGGTTGAACTTGTGAAGTTCGTGAAGCCTGAGGATTCATATGAAGAGCTAGAAAAGCTGGTAAACAATGCGGAAACCGTGTTGCAAATGCTTGGCCTGCCATATCGTGTCATGAGCATGTGTACAGGTGATCTTGGATTTACAGCTGCGAAAAAATACGATTTGGAAGTATGGCTTCCAAGCTATAGCACGTACCGTGAGATTTCTTCTTGCTCTAATTTTGAAGATTTCCAAGCTCGCCGTGCCAATATTCGCTTCCGTCGCGATGCAAAAAGCAAGCCTGAATTCGTGCATACAATGAATGGCTCTGGCTTGGCATTGGGTCGTACAGTAGCAGCTATACTGGAAAACTACCAACAGGAAGATGGTTCTGTTGTAATTCCAGAAGCATTGCGTCCTTACATGGGTGGAATGGATCGGATTATAGCTAAGAAATAACTGTATAAGTACAGTTTGAGTGGTAGCAATAAACTTCATAGGTAAAAGCATAACTGGTAGTTGTCTATTTAAAAGGCGGCTACCAGTTTTTTTGTGATTTTGAGTGTAAAAAAAGCTATTGGATTAAGGGTTTTTTATGATAAAAAACAATTTATTGGAAAATTCATGTAAAAAAGATTGCCAATTCGGAATTAACTGTTATATATTAATTTATATAAACTTTGATTGTTATAATACAGATTTACACAGGATAAGGAGGATGCAAGATGGACTGCTACAAATGTAATGGAAATGGCGAAAACGATTGCCCACATTGCAAGGGGAAAGGTCATTCACACGAGGGAGGTTACTGTGTCTCATGCCAGGGACATGGTTTCATCAGTTGTTGTACATGTAGTGGATCAGGATTAGTTGAATAATTGAGGCAGTTATACGGAGGGGAGTGTTGAAAATGGAAAGAATTTTAACTGAAATTCAACCGTATCCAACTGACGTTCAAATTACCGGAGAGATGAATGAACGTTATCTAGAAATATTGACACCAGATGCAGTAGCTTTTCTAGCTGAGCTGTCAAGATTGTTTGAAGCGAGACGACAGGAACTTTTGGTAAAAAGAGAAGAACGACAACAGGAATTTGACCAAGGGAAAATGCCTCACTTTTTAGAGGAAACCAAAGACATTCGGGAAGCGGATTGGACGATTGCTCCTGTTCCCGCTGATTTACAGGATCGTCGGGTTGAAATTACTGGTCCTACCTCAGATCGGAAAATGGTCATCAATGCTTGCAATTCAGGTGCTAAAGCTTTTATGGCCGATTTTGAGGATGCCAATTCCCCTTCTTGGCGAAATACGATAGAAGGTCAAATCAACATGAGGGATGCCATTAACCGCACGATTTCTTTTACTAGTAACGAAGGAAAAGTATATCAATTAAAGGAGCAAATCACTACGTTGTTAGTGAGACCGCGCGGCTGGCATTTACAGGAGAAGCATATTTATGTAGATGGTCAACCTATGTCAGCTGGTCTTGTGGATTTTGGGCTCTATTTTTATCACAATGCTAAAAAGCTTTTGGAAATAGGGTCCGGCCCGTATTTTTATCTTCCGAAAATAGAAAGCCACGAAGAAGCAAGGCTATGGAACGATGTTTTTATATTTGCTCAGCAAAGACTAGGGATTGAACAAGGAACGATTAAAGCGACAGTGCTTATAGAAACAATTCTTGCAAGCTTTGAAATGGATGAAATTTTGTATGAACTGCGGGATCACAGTGCTGGACTTAACTGTGGACGATGGGATTATATTTTTAGTTTTATCAAAAAATTCTGCAAAAACAGCAATATTATCTTCCCTGACCGCGCTCAAGTAACCATGTCTGTTCCTTTTATGAAAGCTTATTGCGATCTAACTATTCAGACGTGTCATAAACGTAATGCTCATGCGATGGGAGGAATGGCAGCACAAATTCCTGTTCGCAATGATGTGTTAGCGAATGAAGCAGCTTTTGAGAAGGTAAGGCTCGACAAAGAAAGGGAGGCACTGGCCGGTCACGATGGCACATGGGTTGCGCATCCTGGTCTGGTCCCAGTTGCTATGAGTGTATTTGATCAAATCATGCCTTCAGCTAACCAATTGCATCAAAAGAGAACCGATGTACAGGTATGTGCGGCAGACCTACTTGCTGTTCCAGAGGGGACGATTACAGAGCAGGGGTTACGGACAAATATTAGCGTCGCGATTCAATATATAGAGGCATGGCTGAGGGGAATGGGGGCAGTACCAATTAATAACCTCATGGAGGATGCGGCTACGGCGGAAATATCTCGTGCTCAAGTCTGGCAGTGGATTCGGCATCCAAATGGAAAATTAATAGATGGCCCTAAAATTACATGGGAATTGGTAGAGGAATTGATCCAAGAGGAAATCGCTGTTTTAAAGCAGAAAATTGGCCCCGAACGTTTTGAGGCGGGAGAGTTTTCCCGAGCGATTACTTTGTTTAAAGAGGTTGTTCAGGCAGAAGAATTTATGCCTTTCATTACGATACCAGCGTATGAGTACATCTAAAAAAGGAAGAGGAGTGGAGAAAAATGACTAAAATGAAGCAGATAAAGGATTTGGAGCAGTCTTGGGAGTCTAAACGTTGGGAAGGGATTACAAGACCATATTCGGCTGAGGAAGTAGTTCGCTTACGCGGTTCCATTCAAGTCGAGCATACCTTGGCAAAGCTAGGGGCAGATCGATTTTGGAATCTGCTGCATACAGAGGATTATGTTCATGCTTTGGGAGCTTTAACGGGGAATCAAGCAATCCAGCAAGTGAAGGCGGGGTTAAAAGCTATTTATTTAAGCGGGTGGCAAGTCGCTGCTGATGCCAACCTTTCTGGCCACATGTACCCCGATCAAAGCTTATATCCAGCTAACAGTGTCCCACAAGTGGTAAAAAGAATTAATCAAGCGTTCCAGCGGGCCGATCAAATTTCTCATTCAGAAGGAAAGGAAGATGTCAATTGGTTCGCACCAATCATAGCGGATGCGGAAGCAGGGTTTGGTGGACCACTTAATGTATTTGAATTAATGAAAGCGATGATTGAAGCTGGCGCAGCAGGTGTTCATTTTGAGGATCAATTAGCCTCTGAGAAAAAATGTGGTCATATGGGGGGAAAGGTCTTAATTCCTACTCAGGCAGCCGTTAGAAATTTAATAGCTGCACGATTTGCTGCGGATGTGATGGGTGTGCCAACCATCGTGATAGCTCGTACCGATGCCAATGGGGCCTACCTGTTAACCAGCGATGTTGATCCGCGCGATCAGGAATTTTTGACAGGGGATCGTACAGCAGAAGGATTCTATCAAATACGTGGAGGACTAGATGCAGCGATTGCCAGAGGGCTGGCATATGCGCCTTATGCAGATCTTATTTGGTGCGAGACATCTGAACCTAATTTAGAAGAAGCTAGACGTTTTGCCGAAGCGATTCGTGAGAAATATCCCAATAAGTTATTAGCCTATAATTGTTCTCCATCCTTCAATTGGGAAAAGAAACTAGATGAGGAGACCATCGCTTCCTTCCAGCAGGAAATCGGAAAGATGGGGTATAAGTTCCAATTTGTTACTCTAGCTGGGTTCCATGCGCTTAACCACAGCATGTTTGAGCTAGCTAACGGCTATCGGGATCGAGGTATGGCAGCATACTCAGAGTTACAGCAAGCAGAGTTTGCTAGTGAGCAGAAGGGATATACCGCAACAAGACATCAACGTGAGGTGGGCACAGGCTATTTCGATGAAGTCGCTCAAGTCATCTCAGGCGGTACTTCTTCCACGACAGCCCTGCATGGCTCAACAGAAGAAGAGCAATTTTCAGGCAGTAGATAGGATCGGGAGTTTAGCGATAAGCTGGCATAAAGATGATACAACCAGACGATATGAATACAAAAAAGAGCAGGTTCCTTTTTAAAAGTTACCCTGCTCTTTTTCATGCAGTAGCAAAACGATGCGGTTATGTTTTATGAAAAGTATAGTAAACGGGTTTTGGTTGTTTCTGCGGCGAATTTTGCTCTTCTTTTTCGAAGATGACTCTTCACGATTTACATCAGTAATGTCGATTGTCTTTTTATGCGCATGGGGGAATCTCATTAAGTGGGATTCTCCCAATCTTTCCTATCGTCAAAGAGATGGATGAAATGCTTTTCGACTGATTCAATAGCAGATAAATGTGGTTACATGATAACAGATTAGTTATTAATGCAGAGGTGATAAAGAGAATGAACCCAACGAATATTTTTGAAGTGACGCAGCAGGAAACCGAGTCAGGGACAATTGTATTCCTACAGGGCCAGCTTGATTTATCGATGGCTCCTTATTTTCGAACGGTTGTAGAGCCCCTCGTTATACAAAAAGACAAAACATTAACCTTAAATCTACGAGATTTACGATATATCGATAGCACAGGGATAGGAATTATTATTTCCTTTCTCAAAATGCGAAATGAAATGGGAACAACTTTGAATGTAGAGGAAGTTTCTCCTAAGACCCAGCGTCTATTCGATATGATTGGAATTACGAAGTTTTTAATGCCACAAAAGGAATCACGTATGGATAAGACAGGAGGAACGGCATGATTGCTCAAAATAAATTAGTCCGTATGACCATACCTGCTCATGCTGACTTTATCGATGTAGTTCGGCTTTCTTTATATGGATTAGCAACCAGAATGGGCTTTTCTTTTGAAGAAATTGAGGATATGAAAGTAGCTGTATCAGAGGCTTGTAATAATGTTATTGTTCATGCCTATGCAGGAATGGAAGAAGGTTTTATTGACGTGGCATTCGAGACCGCTCCTGATAGCCTGCGCATTGTTATTAAAGACTATGGAGAGAGCTTTGATTATCAAACGGTGTCTGAAAAGGCGGACTCTTTACACGATAAAGAAATAGCGGATATTAAGGCTGGCGGATTAGGAATTTACATGATGCAGGCACTGATGGATGAGGTAGAGGTATCAAACGATCATGGTACAGAGGTGGTACTTACTAAATGGCTTGGCGGAAGTCTAGGAGGGAATACGCATGCAGCAGAATCCAATGTTAGCGTCATCTCCCGGGATAGTAGAGAGTGATCTGGAAAAGATACGAAGGTATCAGGATACAGGCTGCCAAGAACTGGCTACAGATTTATTAATGCATTATGATTCTATGATTAAAATGGCGGCTAAAAAGATCTCTCGTAACTGTCGGGATTTTTATGAGGATTTATATCAGATTGGGCAGATATCATTACTCCGCTCATTAGAGCAATTTGATGCTAGTTTAGGATTTGCTTTTGAGCCTTATGCGATGAAAAGTTTAATTGGGCATATGAAAAATTATTTAAGAGATAAATCTTGGTATGTTCAGGTGCCACGTCGCATTAAGGAAAAAGGCGCACGTATTCAACAGGTTATTGATGAGTTAACCATTACATTGGAGCGATCTCCAGACGTTGGAGAGATTGCTGATAAAATGGAAATGTCTGTAGAAGAAGCAATTGAGGTATTAGCTGGTCGTGAGTATTACCAACTAACTTCTCTTGATGCTCCTCTAAATACAGACGAGGGCGGGTCGACAATTGGAGATTTAGTCAGTTCACCAGTGGACGATTTTGGAGCGCTCGAAAATCAGTTAGATTTAAGAGAGGCATTAGAGCAATTAAAAGAAGAGGAACAAAAAGTCATATATTCTGCATACATAGATGGTCTATCACAGCGAACGATTGCTAATGAATTGGGGATTTCACAGATGAGTGTATGCCGTATCCAAAAAAGAGCGGTTAAAAAGCTACGCGATCTATTATCGACGGGTCATATTGCTTCAAAAAAATAGAGAAGACACGTGGGTGAGTCAAGGTACTCGCCCACTTTTTGTTTGTCAATGAGTATGATCTTACAAGGATTACTAACAAATAAGCAGGGGATTGTAGATGGTGATCGATCAGAGTGAAGAGTTTGAAGTTCAATAACTCGCGAGCTATACTGAAGAATAATAGAAAATGGGTACGGAAAGTAGTGATGATAGATGGAACCACAACACGAGAGATTTATGAGAGAAGCGATGAATGAAGCAAAAAAGGCAGCAGCGTTAGGAGAGGTTCCGATCGGTGCGGTTATCGTACGAAAGGGAGAGATTGTCGGCAGAGGATACAATCTGCGTGAAACGCAAAAAGACCCGACTTTACATGCCGAAATGATTGCGATCCGGGAAGCGAGTCAAAAACTAGGAGGATGGCGTTTAATCGGCTGTGACCTGTATGTGACTCTAGAGCCATGTCCGATGTGTGCAGGCGCAATTGTGCAAAGTCGCATTGAACAGGTTTATTACGGGGCAACTGATCCAAAAGCCGGCTGTGCAGGAACCTTGATGAATTTATGCGCTGAACCAAGATTTAACCATCAGGTGCCTGTATGGGCAGGGATATTACAAGAAGAATGTCAGATGATGCTTAAGGATTTTTTCCGACAACTGCGAAAAAAGAAGAAGGAAGATGCAAAGAACATCTCCCTCACACAAACTGATTAAATTCTGCTCTTCGCTTACTCGGCTTCTTGTCCTTTTCGCAAGGAGTTCAATTCTTCTTCGGTCAGTTCACGGAATTCACCTAGCTCAAGTGATTCATCGAGTAGGAGAGGACCCATACGAACACGTTTCAAATAAATCACTTTAAGGTCGAAAGCGGCAAACATACGCTTTACCTGATGATATTTTCCTTCCATGATGGTCACGTGAATCTCTGAAATGTCCCCTGAATGAAGAATTTCGAGAGTAGCTGGCATGGTTTCATAACCGTCATCCAACGTTACACCTTGCTTGAAAGCAGCGATATGCTCCTCTGTAACACGTCCCTGAATCTGGGCAAAATACTCTTTGTCTACTTTCTTTTTCGGAGAAAGCAGGCTATGGGAGAGTTGTCCATCGTTGGTTAGAAGGAGAAGTCCTTCTGTGTCGATATCGAGACGACCTACAGGGTGTACCTTATGTCTCCATTCATCTGGCAACAAATCGACAACTGTTTCATGTAGAGCATCCTCAGTTGCTGAAATGACACCGGCTGGTTTATTAAGCATGACGAATACCCAACGTTTGAATTGAAGAGGTACACCATCAATTTCTATATGCTGTTGCTCTGGAATGACGTGCATGCCAGGATCGGTAGCCACGACACCATCAACGGTAACGATGCGCTGTTTAATCAGTTGTTTTACTTCCTTACGAGTTCCTTTTCCTGTGTTAGCTAATATCTTATCTAGACGTTCACGTTTCATTCATTCAGCCTCACTTTGTTCTTCCTTTCTCCCTATATTGGCTGATCTGATAACGAAAATCAAGGAGACGCTCTGGAAATATACTTGCTTGCTTTTTCCTGTGCTGGATTTGTTTATCGCTTGCTTATCCCAATTCTATTATGGTATGCTATGTAAGCAAAAGGTTTTCAGTACTTTGTTTATAAAGTTTGCCGTGCTAGATGGGGAGGTTGCGGTGCCCTGTAACCTGCAATCCGCAATAGCAGGATTGAATTCCTATCAGCGGTCATTTTATGTGAGGTCTGCCTTATACCGTTGGTGTTGAGGATTGGGTCCTATGCAACGTGAACCTATGAACCTGGTCAGGTCCGGAAGGAAGCAGCCATAAGTAGGACCTTGCGTGTGCCGTAGGGTAGCCTGGTCTGAGTCAATTGTATAAGTAACGCTCGGATGGAATGTATCAATGATAGGTGCACGGCATCTATACATATAACTAGAACGTCACTTTTAATAAGTGGCGTTTTTTGTTGTTACCTGGCGAAGAGTAGCGATATATTTTGGAGGAAAACTATTCCATACAAGCAGGGGCTTACCATTTTGTTGCCGAATCTCTATTTGAAGTCTACGAAAAGTCATAAACGCTTATTGTAAGTAATGGGGAAGGGGAGAGGCAACAGTTGGAGAAAATCATAACGTCACAGAAGTGCCATGCTTTCTCAAGACTAAAACAATACTCACAGCATATCAAACACGCCTTGCTCATAGTTGATGGACAGGGTCTCATTTTAGAAGTGAGTGAAGCATTAATGCAGGCAACAGGGTTTAGCTACGAACAGATCATCGCTGCACCATTTCAAAAAGTAGTACCGTATATGAATTCTGTTAGACATCTTTATGATAGTTTATTAGAAAAAGAAAAACAGTCATTAAAGCCAACAGAAATGATTTATCAGGATGTTCAGGGGAAAAAATCAAAAACACCTGTTATGATTACAATTTCTTATAAAAATGGGGAGCCGATCTATTTTCTTCATTTCTTCCAGCTTACCAAGGATTTATCCATATCCCTATCTCAACGCATGGCTAACCAGCTCACCTCTGAAATTAACCTGGGTGTCGTCGTTCTAGATGTTCAGGCTCGATTGGTCGATATAAGTCAAGTAGCCTGTAAAATATTAGGTGTAGATCGAGTGCTTGTATTAAACCAGCATATTGATCAGGTTTTTGCGGGGATTCCTGAGGAGCAGCGACTAGTACAGCGAGAGCTTTTAGAAGGAGTAAAATTCCAAAATAAAGCGATGTCCTGGACAAATCAAAAGCAACGTTACGAGCTTTTAGTAGACTCTAATACCTTGCATAATGAAGTAGGTCAAATTGTTGGAGCTTATGTTATCTTCAAAGATGTGACCAATATGCGTTCATTAGAACAAAAGATTGAACGGAGTGACCGGCTGGCGATGATCGGTCAGATAGCGGCAGGGACTGCCCATGAAATAAGAAATCCGTTAACCTCAATCAAAGGTTTTTTACAAATGTTTCAGCAATCATTCAAGGAAAATGGGATGGATAAAGAAAAGACCTTTACTGATATTATGTTAACGGAGCTACACCGGATTAATTCATTAGTAAGTGAATTTCTGCTTCTGAGTAAACCTCGCGATGTTCAATATCAAATGATCAGTTTACATACTGTCTTTGAAGAAATCATGCCCATCGTTGAAAATGAAGCACTGTTGCATGGAATTGAGGTTCGTTATACAGGGACAGAGGCCTTACCAATGGTTGTCGGTGATGCTGAATTATTAAAGCAGGTTTTCTTAAATATCTGTAAAAATGGAATGGAAGCAATGGGGAATGAAGGAACTCTGACGGTATCATACCATTATGAAGAGGAGTGCAATAAGATTAGTCTAAATATTCAAGATACAGGTCCTGGGATACCTGGATATTTAATCGATAAGATTTTCGATCCTTTTTTCACAACAAAGGATGAAGGAACTGGGCTAGGATTATCTGTTTGCCAAAAAATCATTCATGATATTGGAGGACAAATTCGTGTCTCCTCTAAAGGATTTGGAACAACCTTTCACATTTTATTATCATATATCTAAAAAAACATAGCGTTCGGGGCATCTTCAGGTATGAGAGATGGGGCCGGGCGCTATATTATTTGAGCGGAAATATGGTTTGGTGTAACCAACTTTGGAAAAAGGCTATTGCTTATAGTATAATAAATAAGATGCAAAAGGTTTGACAACAGGTGAGAAGGAGTGAGCAAGGATGGCTTATACAGCGCTATATCGGGTATATAGACCGCAAACCTTTGGTGATGTGATTGGACAAACTCATGTCACAACAACCTTGCAAAATGCTCTTCGCGAGGGGCGACTTTCGCATGCTTACCTGTTTAATGGACCAAGGGGTACAGGGAAGACCAGTGCCGCTAAGATTATGGCAAAAGCAGTAAACTGTCAAAATCCACAGGATGGTGAACCTTGTAACCAATGTCCAGCATGTATAGCAATAACAGAAGGTTCAGTGACCGATGTCTTGGAGATTGATGCTGCATCCAATCGTGGTGTCGAAGAAATCCGAGATATACGTGATAAGGTCAAATTTGCACCAAGCGAAGTAAAATATAAAGTGTACATCATTGATGAGGTACACATGCTGACAACAGAGGCGTTTAACGCACTGTTAAAAACATTAGAAGAACCGCCCGGGCACGTACTATTTATATTAGCGACGACCGAGCCGCATAAGCTGCCAGCAACCATTATTTCACGTTGCCAGCGCTTTGATTTCCATCGCATTTCGCTAGCTGAAATGACTCAGCGTTTACAGCATATATGTGATGCTCAACAAATTGAAGCTGAGGAACAAGCACTCAAGCTAGTTGCGAAAATGGCTGAGGGTGGAATGCGTGATGCACTTAGTTTGCTAGATCAGGCTATTAGTTATAGCGGGAATCAAGTAAGCGCATCTGACGTGTTAAAGATTACAGGGGCTGTGTCCCAAGCTTATTTTTCCACACTTGGTCGTATGATTTCTGAACAAAATGTAACGGGGGTAATGGAAGAACTGGAGAAGATTATGTCTCAGGGAAAAGACCCTGAACAGTTCTTACAAGACCTGCTGTTTTATTTTAGGGATATGTTGTTATATAAAACAGCCCCTAATCTGGAAGAAATCATGGAGCGTACACTAATTGATGAAAAATTCCCAGAGGTAGCCAACCGCTTTGCTCTGCCTGTTTTATATGAAGTAATAGAACAGCTTAATCAGGCCTTGACCCAACTGAAATGGTCAACGTTCGCACGAGTTTTGGTAGAGATGACATTGGTTCGCTTATGCCACCTATCTGCCTCGTCCTCCACAGCCGGTTCTATATCTGTAGGGCAAGAAGCAATGGAGGCTGGTAATGGAGCAGGTGTGCGCGCTGTACCAAACACTGCTTCTGGAGGGACTCAGGCGGTGTCTAGTCCGGATGTGGCTCCTCTTTTCGAGCGTGTAAAAATGCTAGAAGAGAAACTAACCCAAATTCTACAGGGAAATCTTGTAGCAGGAGGAAAAGCGGCTTCAGAAGAAGGAAAACAACGAGAGGTCCGACGAGCTATGCCGGCTACAGGCGGTTCGAAGACTTCTATGACGAAGGTACGTGAAGCTGTTCGCCAAGTGGATGAGGGACTTTCCCAAAAAATCCGTGGTGCGTGGGGCCAAATTTTATCCGAAGTGAAAAAGGTCCACTATAAATATCATGCATGGGTTGTAAGCGGTCAGCCAACCGTTGCTAGCTCTGATGCCGTAATCGTTACTTTTAAAGGATCGATTCATTGTGAAAAAACAATGGAACCAGAGCTAAGAGGTATTGTCGAGCGTGCGTTTCTTACTGTAACAGGTAAACCACTTCAGCTTCTATCCATAACAGAAGACGAGTGGGAAAATGTCCGGGGAGAACAAACGCATTCCAATCTCTCAGGGTCAGATGAGCCCCCAGAAGACCCATTTATAGCTGAAGCGATTCGGGTCGCTGGAGAACGATTGACACACATTAAGGAATAAAGCACGAACACATACATTTAAAGGAGGAATTACGAATGAAAAACATGCAGCAAATGATGAAACAAGTTAAAAAAATGCAGGATGAGATGCAAAAAGCACAAGAACAATTGAAGGAAAGAGTAGTAGAAGGTAAAGCTGGCGGTGGCGCTGTAGTTGTAAAAGCGAATGGACATAAGCAGGTTATTGATGTAACAATCAATCCAGAAGTAGTTGACCCAGAAGACGTGGAAATGTTGCAGGATCTAGTTCTTGCTGCAATTAACGATGCTATGAAAAATGTTGATGAAGTAGTTGGAAAAGAAATGGGACGCTTTACTGGCGGCATGAACATTCCTGGATTGTTCTAATTTGCCAGCATAAGCTCCCGTAAAGGAGTAGGTCATTGTGTTTTATCCAGAGCCCGTCTCGAAATTAATAGAAGGATTTATGAAATTGCCGGGCATTGGACCAAAAACAGCAAGTCGGTTAGCTTTTCATGTGTTAAGCATGAAGGAAGATGACGTACTTGATTTAGCAAAAGCATTGGTTAACGCCAAACGGCAACTGCACTATTGCTCGGTTTGTAATAATATCACCGATTCGGATCCCTGTCAGATTTGCCGCGATAAAAGCCGTGATGGCTCTATCATCTGTGTCGTTCAAGAACCAAAAGACTTGGTTGCCATGGAACGGACCAGAGAATTTGTGGGGTATTATCACGTTCTGCATGGTGCCATTTCACCTATGGATGGGATTGGTCCTGAAGATATTCATATTCCCGATCTGCTCAAACGCTTAGGTGATGAACAAGTACAAGAGCTTATTTTAGCTACAAACCCTAATATTGAAGGGGAAGCTACAGCTATGTATATTTCTCGTTTAGTAAAACCCTTTGGCATTCGTGTCACCCGTATTGCTCATGGTCTACCTGTCGGTGGGGATTTAGAGTATGCCGATGAAGTAACATTGACTAAAGCCTTAGAAGGTCGCCGGGAATTATAATAATAGGGATAAGAGGTGCATGAGAAATCATGCGCCTTTTTGTTATATGAGGTAATAAAAGATATTTTATGCTTCAATGGGGTTATAGCTTGGACAGACCCACATTTATTAATAGAGAAAGTAAGTTCCTAGTACAAAAAACTACATTTGGTCAGGAAGTATTTTTTATAGGGAAAGAAAGTGCTTTTTTACTAGGACGAGGCATAACCTAAAGAGTAGGAGAGTGAATGAATGCAACCTTACATGCCATTTCTGCCAACGGTAAGAAGGCGCTCTGTAAAATGGGCTTGGGTATTAACCTTTCAATATGTTCTGTATATAGGCGTTCAACTATCAGCAACGTCAATCTTGCGAAAGGCAGACGGTACCTGGGAAATCCATATGCTAGCCAATATGGAAACAATACAAGTTTTATTGTTATGGGGGAATATATTCCTTACATTGCTTACGAGTGTTTTGTTTTTTATTGCTTTGATTCGAGATCGGCGCGTCTCTACTTGGACTGGTCATACAGAGGTAAACGGTACGGATTTTATACATGCAATCGCATTTATGCAAATCTTTTATAATGCCTCCATTTTCTTATATGGGACGGGGCTTTTGAGCTATCCGCTTTTTACAACAGGAAGTATAGGAGGATTATTTGAATCTGCTTCCTTGCAAATTTTCTTGTGTATGTTTTGTTTCATTTGGTTTCGAGGTCGGTTAGAATCAATAGGCTTTCAAAGTCCAACTGATGTCGGGAAAATGTTTTTCTTTATCATCGGCTGTTATTTGGGGATTACATTCCTGCTGAGCTATGTGGTGGCCCCTTTGGCTGACCTTTTTCACATATCGTTAAGCTCTGCACGTGAGGAAGGAATCAGCCGTGAAATAAGGGATGCCAAGCAAAACAGCTTGCTAACGATTCTTTTGTCCTTTTTTATGACAGGCTTATTTGTCCCGATCGCAGAGGAAATGATGTTTCGCGGGGTTCTTCAGACTTATCTTGTGAAAAAGTGGGGAGCTTTCTGGGGAATCCTGATCGCGAGCTTTTGGTTTGCTATTATTCATATTGATATAGCCTTATTTCTACCTTTATTTATAATTGGGTTGTCCCTTGGAATTGTCCGTCATCGCTTTCACTCACTGTGGGCCTCGATTATTTTGCATTCAATCAACAATGTAGTTAGTGTCATTCTTTCTTATCAATCATAAACCTGATGAATAGAGGGAAGGGGAACTTGTATGAAATGGTTGAAGAGGAACACGGGTTTGAAAGAGCCGCAGGTGCAGCCTTATCATTTACAGGAAGCGATTGCTAGTGCCCTACAGTATTGGCAAAATGCTCAGCGGCATGTGGATGTCTCGGAAGGATTTCAACAGATTGACCATTTTATTTACCAATACCGTCTGGCTGAAAAGCGATACATGTATCTGCTCAAACAAATACGCCGTCGAAATGAGAAACAAAGAGAAGCGTAGAGGGAGAGGATGGCGAAATGAACACGGAGATTATGATAGCTGGAATGATCATTGGGTTCCTTGTTTTGGTGGCGCTTAGCAGATCAGTTTCCCGTCCATTGCGTTGGACGGGAACGATTGCTCTAAATGTCATTATTGGTGCGATCCTTTTGTATTTCTCTAATTTCTTTGGTGAGATGGCGGGATTCTATGTACCGATTAATCCCGTAACAGCTATTATAGCAGGCTTTCTACGGATTCCGGGCTTACTTGCACTGATCGTTATTCGACTCTTTCTGCTAGGCTAAGCATTAACTCTTTCCATCAGTCATTAGAAATGCAAGGCTTGCTTTTTCGTATTTCACATAGGCTTCCTGTGGGTGTCGGAAGGAAACAAGCAACGGAATCAAACGCGGAAGTAAACTAAATATGGTGATGATTACTAAAAAGTGACCAGAAGGAAAAGAAGACCATGGAAAAATAGCTAAACATGTGAAGAATACACCTAGGCAAGTTACTGTCTCCAGTCTTCTGTACCTTGAGAGTGATACCATAAGCGAATGGGTAGTGCCCCACCATGGAGACAGCCAAGACAATTTGGATAGTTGAAATGGCTGAGCTAGAATAGAGGTATACACCCAAACGGCAGTCATATGTAATAGTGGGATAAAAATAAGATAACAAAGGAAAAGAATGAAAGAATTCCAAGTTAGAGCTTGCCAGAGGCCCAAAATAAAAGCGGCCGTAATGATCCCGATTAGTTGTAACAGATAACCACCCATTCCCCAACGAAAACGATATAGTAAGCGGTAGCTGTAAATGGTCTGTTCTTTCATCAACAGGCCTCCTTTTTGTTCGTTCTATAGTATTATCGGTAGGTTATATAGATAATTGTATCCTTCAATTGACAGGTAAATATAGGGTTATTATCATAGGAATTAATTGGTAGTGGGAAGGAGAGGGGAATGCCATGAGTACAGCTTTCAACCGTGAAAAGATTGCCATGGGCTGCTGGAGTATTTTCCGACAGGGAAACATATTTACTCTCCTATTCGTGGTGGTTGGCTTTTTATTGTTTCACTTTTCAGAATGGTTAGATATAGTGTTTTGGGAAAGCTTTTTTATATCTCTACTATTATGCTTCCCTATTTTCCTCTTATTGTTTTTCTATGATTATCCCTTGCATATTCGCTGGTTTTTACTAGGACCCCTCTGTTTTGCAGGCATACTGTGGTATAAATGCCTGTTACTTAGTATGGCTGTATATACGATCTGTCTCTATCTCCTTGCGGTTACCGTGTTATGGGGCATTTATCATTTCTCTGGAGCTGGGCATATCAGCTTCTCTTCCCAATTGATGCACTTTATTAAAAGGCTTACTAGGGCTAGTGATTCAAGCAGTGCTAATATATTTGAGCAATTGCCCAAGGCTTTGATTTTACTGATAGCGATGCAGGAAGCTTCTGTGTCATGGCAGGAATGGACAGTGAGTGAGAGTATTTTATCTCACTTTGTATTTGCATTTGTATTATTTTTTTATAGCTATACCATCCATCAACTGTTTTTTACATGGAAGCCTGATGAGAATATAGATAATGCGAAAAAGATTACTACACAGTATGTTTTTCCCGTTGAACGAGTTTACTTGGTGGTGTTGAATGGCTGCAATAAGGAACAGTTGGTCGAAGCTCACACTCCTTTTCTTGATTGGTTACAACGAACAGGAACTAGCTGGGAAAAGGCAGAGAGTGTATATCCCGCAGATACAAAGTCCTGTTTTTGCTCTCTTTTGACAGGAACCTATCCGTCTGAACATCAGATAAATAGCCATCTTGGTAATCGAAAAACAATACAGCACGAGACAATCCTTGATGTCCTGCACCAAGCAGGGAAGGCAGGGATGATATTGGCTGAAGAGGAGATAAGCTGTCTATTTGATAAGGAAGCTCGCCAGGCATATGTACGGGAAAATCAACAGACTGATAACTGCCGAATAGAGCAAGCTATTCAAATTGCAGAGCAAGACAATCCAGACTTTTTGCTTGTACAAATGACAGATATTTATCGAACAGGAATGACATGTGGAGTCTATTGCGATGAATATCTTGCAAAAATAAATCAGGCTGATCAAATGATCGCGCAGTTCTATCACCAATTAGACAAGCTCGGCAAGCTCAATCAAGCCGTATTTATGGTTTGTTCTGATCATGGAGAAGCGACAGGCATGGGAGGGCGTGTACATTTGAGTCATAAAGAACGCTACATTTCACTTCTCATGCAAGGAACGTCGATCCATCGAGGAAAGGTTGTGACTACACGGCCTGCCATCGTGTCAGTAGCTGCCACAATCGCTTATCTTTTAGCAGTTCCGTATCCAAAGCAAGCAAAGGGGCCTGTTTTGTTAGAAGGGATGATCACGTGTCAAAACGAGGATCATCAATTCCCCATTTCTGGGAAAGATAAATTTGAGCAGATTATATGATAGGCAAGCGGAAGGAGCAGATCATAGGTGAGCCAGGCAACGCTTGTGTACTTGCACTCGGTAGCCCCCCTATCGTTACCGCGGGAATGCCTTGATGCATTTGCCACATGTGAGATCGACATCATTTCTGCAAAGGAATGGGAGCAGACAAAAGTGGAAATATCCGGCTGGCTTTTTACTGAAGGTCTGTCTCCTGTAGAGTGGCAAAGGTTTATGCGTGATATAACAAAGTATGTTGGGAATAATCGGTTAAACAATCAGCGCTATCTTGTGCTTCTAGCAGGAGATCATGTTTCTGATACGGCAGCGTATGAGTTTATAAAACGGCTACAGCCCTTACAGGATTCTGTTGAAATCATACGCTTACTCTGCTGGACGGAGCAAAAAAAGGCCATAATCGGTAGCGAGGCTTGCGAATGCTTTTCCGAAGATGCTTTTGCAGTACGTAATTGGCATGACCGTTTCCGAAGAGGGCTTGCCATGCATGGGTACATTTCGTTTTTATGCAGATATGAAGAAGCAGTTGAAATGGCTTGGGCACGTCAAATATTTTTGAATCAGAAAACGAGATTTTATCATAGGCTAGCCACTCGATGTGACGAGCTGGGGGCTAGAGCATATATTGTAGGGCAAGGTTTGGGCATGGACAGACGAATTGGACAAGGCTGGCTGTTTCCCAATGTTTATGACGAGGGGATTCTACAGCTAGAACAAGAATGGCTTGAGCGAGAGTGGCATGATCTGTTGCAGCAAGTAAGCATCAAGCGAGTCGCTATTTGGGGATTTTCCCCTAGCCTTCCTCTTGATATGCTTGCACAACGTGTCGACTTGGAAGTCTCATGTTACGTACGAGCGTATCAGCAAAAAACGAACAATCTACCTCGGGACTGGCGCTATTGCCATACTCCGCTGGAAGCAGCAAAACTGGCTGATGTTCTACTCATTGTAAGACATGATCAGGATATTCTCAGTATACGTTTAGACAACTTATACGAAAGTATGGCTAAGCCGTATATTTTAGACGTAGTGGATTGCTTTCCGTCAAATGAGGCAAAGCTTGAGAAAATATACTATCGAACACTTGGTCAAAAGCCGAACGTTTGGAATGGAACGGATTATAATGGGATATAATGGTTGATAAGCTTAGCGAAAAGGTAGGTGTCCCATATGGAAGACCACTCTCATCGCTGCATTATCTGCAACAGGGAACAAGCCGTTGGTATATCCATTTGTAACCAATTTATTTGTTATACATGTGAGCAAGAAATGGTCAAGACCGACGTACGTGATGAACGTTATCCCTTTTATATTAAACAGATGCGGCAAATCTGGTTTAAAAAGAATGCATAATAACATGTAAAAGAGGCATGTCAACGGGCGATGCCTCTTTTCTTATGGGCTTTTAGACTTTTGAACATGGTACAATAGGGGATACCGAAACAAAAGGACGTGAGAAAGATGATGCAAAATCAGGAAGATTTTTGGGAGAGACAGCGCAAAGCTCCGTTGTTTGATGCACTACAAAGGCATGTACGACAAAACCCCCATCCTTTTCATGTACCTGGGCATAAGATGGGGAGAAGCTTCGATAAGGAAGCAAGGTCTTTTTTTGAAAAATACCTGTCAATTGATTTAACAGAGATTACAGGCTTGGATGACTTGCATCAGCCGGAAGATATTATTGCTCAAGCTCAACAGTTGGCCGCAGAGGCATACGGAGCTGAAGAAACCAAATTTTTAGTCGGTGGAACAACAGTAGGGAATTTGGCTGCGATCATGTCGATTTGCCGACCTGGAGATAAAATTATTGTTCAGCGTAATTGTCATAAATCCGTTTATCATGGACTGATGCTTGCGAAAGCGGAGCCGATCTTTGTCGTTCCTGCTGTAGATGCAGAGACTGGTATTGCCGCAGGTGTACGGCGTGAGGATGTAGAGCGGCTTTTAATGGAGCACCCTGATTGCAAGGCTGTCTTTCTTACCAACCCGACCTATTATGGGATGGGCATTGATTTAGAAAAGATGGCTACAGTTGTTCATCGTTATCACATTCCATTAATCATTGACGAGGCGCATGGCGCGCACTATGGTTTCCATCCAGACCTGCCTGCCTCAGCTATGCAGAGTGGGGCCGATATTTCCATTCAGTCTACACATAAGATGGGAACTGCTTTTACAATGGGGTCAATGCTGCATGTTCAAGGAGAGCTTATTGATCGCAGCCGATTGTATCGTTATTTGGCGATGCTACAGTCCTCTAGCCCTTCATATCCGTTAATGGCGTCTCTTGATTTAGCCCGTCGACATATGGTGCTAGAGGGGCAACAAGAGCTACAGAAGGCGATTGGGCTTATCGAAAAAACGAAAGAACGCCTTAGCCAATTCGATTGGTTTTCAGTAGCCGGCTGGAAGAAGCAGACAGGGTATCAAACACTAGATCCGCTGCGAATTGTAATCAATTTACATTCCTCTTTGCTATCAGGCTTTGAATTGCAAACAAAGCTAGAAGAAGCTTATATTTATACAGAGTTAGCTGGATTGCATCATCTTTTGCTACTAGGGTCAACAGGTACGACAGAGCTGGATTGTAAAAAGTTACTTACGGTTATGGAGGAGCTGTCAAAGCAAGTGCGAGGAGAAGAACTGCGTGCTTTTGAAACAGGGTTAGTCTCCTCCTGCTTTTTACGTAAAGTAGCTATGAGTATGCATATAGCGGCAGAAGAGGAAGCAGAGTCTATATTATTAGAAGAAGCACAGGGACGTATCTGCGCCGAGATGGTGATTCCATATCCGCCAGGTATACCTATGATTGTTCCAGGTGAAGTCCTAGACGAGCAGGTAATTGCTCTTTTGCAGGAATTACAAAGAAAAGAGGCTCGTTTTCATGGTGTGAAGGATGCCACGGTAAAAACCATTCAAGTCATAAAAGGTAAACATTGTTAAACGAGAGGGTATGGTGAACACAGGCATGTTTATTTCATTAGAAGGTGGAGACGGTGCGGGAAAATCCACTGCAATTACACTTTTAGAAAAGAGAATAACAGAACAGGGGCTTCCGGTCTTAGTCACACGTGAACCAGGTGGGGTGGATATCGCTGAACAAATTCGTGAGGTAATATTGAATCGAGCAAATACAAAAATGGATGGGCGAACAGAGGCGCTATTATATGCAGCAGCAAGGCGCCAGCATCTTGTGGAAAAAGTAATACCTGCGTTGGAACAGGGGAAAATTGTACTTTGTGATCGATTCATTGATAGTAGTCTAGCTTATCAGGGTGTAGCGCGGGGTCTACCTACCGACGAAATATTTGCTATTAATCAATTTGCTATTGAGGATCGTATGCCCGATCTTACCTTTTATCTTGATGTATCCCCAGAAGTGGGACTAGCTAGGATTGAGGCTAATTCTACTCGAGAAAAAAATCGCCTTGATTTGGAAAAAGTATCATTTCATAATCGGGTGCGTGAAGGATATGAGCTATTGATTCATAAATTCCCGGAACGGATTGTTCGTATTAACGCTGACCAGCCAATAGAGCAGGTAGTCGATGAAATGCTTGCTATCGTCCAAGAAAAAATAAAAAAAGCATAGAGGGATAGCCTAAAAAAAGAGCAGACGCATGATTCGTGTTTTCCCCGTCGATACGGTGAAGGCAGCAATGATGAGATGCTCTTTTTTTTCAACAAAACTCTTTAGCAAGAAAAATATGTTTGAATGAAAAATAGGTCGTACATGCTGTATAATAGGAAAAAGCACTGAGGAAGATTTCCTTGTGCGAAAGCTAGAAAAATTACACCAAGTAGCTACTTTGACATAACAATAAGGTAAGCCCCTTAAAAAGAATGATAATACCAAATTTTATTTGATTTTTCCGATTAAGCAATGCCCTTTTCTAAAGGAAAGTGGTACCCTTCAATCGAATTATAGCCAGAGTAATTTATATGTTACTGGTAAGAGAGCTAAGCACTACAATTGCGAAGCAGAAAGGATGAAATCACTATGAAAATGGTCATCGCTGTTGTGCAGGATAAAGACAGTGGGCGTTTGTCACAAGCCCTTGTGAAAAAAGGATTCCGTGCTACAAAATTGGCCAGTACAGGAAGCTTTCTCCGCGCTGGGAATACAACGTTTCTTGTAGGGACCGATGATGGTCGTGTAACAGAGCTTATCACCATCATTGAGCAGAACTGCCAATCCCGCAAACAGATGGTGACTCCTGTGTCGCCGCTTGGAAGTGGAGTTGATTCATTTTTGTCATATCCGCTGGAAGTACAAGTGGGGGGCGCAGCCGTTTTTGTGATGGACGTAGAGCATTTCCATTCTTTTTAGTTTCGGGTAAAGGTGAGCGGGAGTGAGGACCTAGTGAAAATTGATAATGGCATCAGACCTACATTTGAAGTAAAAGGGATAGGTCAACGCAGGGATGTATCTGTGGAAAAGATGAACTTTCGAGATATGGTTAAAGGTGAAGGGCAGAGATTGAACGAGGAAAGACTTCAGCTACTGCTTACAGAAATAGATAAACACGGAGATATTTTGGCTCGCTCCCGCAATGTACGAGATTACTATTCGTATCGTAATCTTATCAAGCGATTTATGGAGGAAGCTGTTCGGTTTGGGATTACTCTCGATGAGCGTAAAGGAACCAATCGCCGAGGAAGAGGCCGCATTCATAAAATTATCAAAGAGATCGATGCCGAATTATTAGCATTGGCAGACGATCTATTGAGCGAGCAGGCTCCTCTGATAGATATGCTTGCTCGAATTGGTGAAATCAGAGGCATGCTAATCAATTTATATTTTTAGGTGACAATAAATGAGCTGGAGTAATGTAGCAAAAAAACAAGAGCGTGTGGCAGAAGTCTTAGCTAATAGTATGAAGTACGATCGTTTGGCTCATGCATACCTATTTACGGGACCAAAAGGAGTAGGCAAAATGGAAGTGGCTCAGCATGTGACTAAATCCATTTTTTGCTTAGATCAGCCCGGTGACGCTTGTGGGACATGCCTGAACTGCCAACGTATTCAATCAGGGAACCATCCCGATGTGTATCAAATCTCTCCAGATGGTGCATCTGTCAAAATAGAGCAAATTAGAGCCTTACAAAAAGAAATGAAGATGCGTGCTGTTGAATCGAAGAATAAGGTTTATATTCTAGAGCATGTAGATAAAATGACAACCCAAGCGGCAAATAGCTTGCTGAAATTTTTAGAAGAACCACCAGCGGGTGTGCTTGCTTTGTTGCTATCTGAAAACAGTCATGCCATTTTACCCACAATTTTATCCAGATGTCAGACAATAGTATTCAACCCTCTACCGGTTGAAATGATTGTGCAATCGCTTGTAAACGAAGGAATTACACGGGGCATTGCCCAGGTTGCTTCCCAAATTACAACAAATCTGGACGATGCACGGCTATTAAGCCAATCAGAATGGTTTGCACAGCTTAAAGCTATGGTGATACAATTGGGAAGGGATTTGAAACAACGTGATTCCCAAGCGCTGTTTACGATTCAAGATCAATTTCAACGTAACGATAGATTAAAAGAAGAACTTCCTCTCTTTCTGGATTTGCTCATCCTTTGGCTGCGAGATATCCTCTATATTCAAGTAGGGCGTAGGGCCAACATCATCAACATAGACCAACAGGATGCATTAGAAGAGCAGGCCTTGCAGTGGGCTCAAACCGAGATATTGCGAGGAATTGATGTAGCCATGGAGACAAGAAATCGGATAGAGCGTAATGCTAACCCACAGTTAGCGTTAGAGCGACTTGTTCTTCATATCCAGGAGGGATAAATTTTGTACGAGGTGGTCGGAATCCGCTTTAAAAAAGCGGGTAAGATATATTATTTTGATCCTGACGAAATGCAGATAGAAAAAGACAGTCACGTGATTGTTGAAACAGCACGTGGTGTTGAGTATGGCAAGGTTGTGATCGGGCAAAAGACAGTGGAAGATTCTGATGTAGTTCTTCCTTTAAAGAAGGTAATTCGAATTGCCGATGAATCGGATGCTAGTCAAGTCGATGAGAATCGCGCTGCTGCAAAAAATGCTTTTCAGGTGTGCCAAACCAAGATTAGAGAACATCAACTGGAAATGAAGCTGGTAGATGTTGAATATACATTCGACCGGAATAAAATTATTTTTTATTTTACAGCGGACGGCCGCGTTGATTTTCGTGAATTAGTAAAGGATTTAGCAGCGGTGTTTCGTACGCGCATTGAATTACGGCAGATTGGTGTTCGGGATGAAGCTAAGATGCTTGGCGGTATAGGGCCTTGTGGTCGTATGCTATGCTGTTCCACCTTTTTAGGTGATTTTGAACCGGTATCCATTAAAATGGCGAAAGATCAAAATCTCTCGCTTAATCCGGCTAAAATCTCCGGTTTATGTGGACGTCTCATGTGCTGTTTGAAGTATGAAAATGATAATTACGAAACAACGAAGGAAGAAATACCTGAACTAAGCTCATGGGTGAAAACACCAATGGGGGATGGCAGAGTTGTAAGCTTGAATATTTTAGGCAGAGTGGCTCAGGTTGATCTCCTAGAAGTAGGAAGAGTCATGGAGTTTACCTTTGATGAAATTGTAACAAGTCGACCAGAGATCGGATAGAGGACGGGTAGCGAGAGGTGATGAAGTTGGAGAAACAGGAAATCTTCGCTAAAATCGCGAGCATGGAAGAGAGAGTGGGCGAACTCTATCAGGAGATTGGCAGCCTAAAAGACGTGATCGTCAAACTTTTGGAAGAGAATGCTCAGCTTCTCATTGAAAATGAACACTTGCGTAACCGATTCCAGAAAAGAGCCGATCAGTCTACTTCCAAAAAGCAAAGTGCTGGCCAACAAAAAAGGGCAGCAGCCAGTCAAAAGATAGTAGGCAATCAAAAAATAGTGGGCGAAGGATATGATAATCTTGCGCGACTATATGCGGAAGGATTTCATATTTGCAACGTACACTATGGTAGTATAAGAAAAGAAGGCGATTGCCTGTTCTGCTTATCTTTTTTAAGCGGTGGACACAAGTGATACGAGAAAACAAAAGCGACCTGATGTCTTTTACACAGACGGGTCGCTTTTTACTGATAAAATGATAGGATAACTACCTTCTGATTGGTAAGAGAGGATACAATATGACAGAAAAACAGCAAGTCCCCTTGTATGATACAGAACGGATTGACGATTTGTTAACCTACGAATTAAAAATCATTCAAAGCCATGAAGTGTTTTGTTTTTCAATGGATGCAGTATTACTTGCTCGTTTTGCACAGGTGCCTAAGAGGGGAAAAGTATTAGATTTTTGCACAGGTAATGGAGTCATTCCTTTATTAATGAGCACAAGAACGCCATTTGCTGAATTTGAAGGTATTGAACTACAAGAACGATTGTTTCATATGGCAGAACGTAACGTGATCATGAATGGATTGCAAGAACGTATTACTATTCATCATGGCGACGTACGCAAGGCAGTGGAGAGATTTGGAGATAATAAATATGATCTCATCACTTGTAATCCACCTTATATGCCTTCGATCACAGGGGAAGTAAGTAAAAATGACCATCGTGCTATAGCTCGCCACGAGATTCATCTTACGTTAGATGATGTACTGCGGGTTGGAAGCAGACTGCTGAAGCAAGGCGGGAAGCTAGCATTAGTGCATCGTGCAACTCGTCTGATAGATATTGTTACAGGCATGAGGATGTATGGTATCGAGCCTAAGCGTATGCGGTTCGTGCATTCCCGCCAAGATAGTGAACCTAATATGGTACTTGTGGAAGGGATACGCGGAGGGAAACCAGAGCTTCGGATACAACCACCACTGATTGTGTATAAGCAAGGGGAAGAGTACTGCGATGAACTATATGAAATCTATTACGGAAAGCGAGATTCCCTCACATAAAAGTCACTATGTCTATATGTTACAATGTGCAGACGGGTCGTTGTATACGGGATACACAACAGAGATACAGCGTAGACTTAAGCAGCATAGGATTGGGAAAGGTGCCAAATATACAAGAGGGCGTTGTCCGATTGAGCTGGTGTATTGGGAAGAAGGAGCTGATCGTTCATGGGGACTTAAAAGGGAAGAACAAATTAAACGTCTTCAACGTTCAGCCAAGGAAAGCTTGATTTTATTCGGCAATGCATCGGTTCAATCTACTTTGATGAAATAACCATTTAGGAGTTACGATAGATGAATATACAAAAGAGTTTTGCTCAAATGACAAGCACAGGTATCCTATACCTAGTGGCAACACCTATCGGAAATTTGGATGATATTACAGTCCGTTCCTTGCAGACATTGCGTGAGGTGGACGTGATTGCTTGTGAGGATACACGCCAAACCAGAAAGCTCCTTACTCATTTTCAGATAGAGAAACGTACACTTAGCTATCATGAACACAATAAAGCATCTAGTGGACCGGAATTAATTAACTGGTTGTTGGATGGAAAAAACATTGCTCTAGTCAGTGATGCAGGCTTGCCCGCCATTTCTGATCCAGGAGCCGATCTGGTACGAGAAGCAATTGATGCTGGCTGTACGGTCGTTCCCATCCCTGGTGCTAACGCGGCATTAACAGGTTTGATTGCCTCTGGATTACCGACAGAAAAATTTGTGTTCTGCGGTTTTTTACCGCGTGATAAAAAGCAACGTAAGGTAGAGCTGGATCGTTTAGCCCATTATCCAGAAACGTTATTATTCTATGAAGCACCTCATCGCATTACGAAAACACTAGCGGCTATGCAAGAGGTATTAGGTGATCGTGAGACGGTGCTGGCGAGAGAGCTGACCAAAAGATACGAGGAATTCGCCAGAGGCACGATGTCTGAGCTGATAGGCTGGCTAGAGCAAACAGAGATTCGAGGAGAGTTTTGCATAATTGTTTCTGGCTATAATGGTCAGCCTATAACGGAAGAAGATACAGAGGCTTGGTGGAGCCACTTTGGTCTAAAAGAACATGTAGAACATTATATCGAACAGGGAATGTCTGTTAAGGAAGCGTGTAAAAGAACGGCTGAGGATCGAAAGCTGACACGTAGAGAAGTATATAATGAATACCACCAAGACTAATTGAGAAGAATGACAGCAAATATTAAAAAAGGCTACTGCTCATTATCAAGAGCAATAGCCTTTTATTATTATTTCTGTTGGGAACTCTCGTCAAGCAAAGATGCCATCTCTTGAATACAAGCTTTGCTGATCATTTTTCCTTTGTAATATACCAAGTCTTCAGCGTTTCCTGTGAAGATACAAGCTGGTTCATATTTTTTAAGGATGATGCGTTCTCCGTCAACAAAGATTTCTAGAGCATCTTTTTCTGCAATTCCAAGTGTACGACGAAGTTCAATTGGAATAACAACACGTCCTAATTCATCTACTTTTCTTACAATACCAGTTGATTTCATACCCTTCAAGCTCCTCTCAAACTCTTAAAAAAAGTGGGTGGATCCTGTATCGATGAATACCGAATATTTATCTATTAATCGTCAATATTCGACAATTTATTATAGCTTATGATACCAGTGATTACCAAAGGTGTCAATGGCATTTTTACAATTATTACAATTTATACGAATAAAACGTGATAATCACGAAATATCAGTAATAATTATATGAAATTAGGGGCTAAAAACCCCTTTATATATGAATCTGTCAGAAATCTTTTTTCATAAAAGATGGAAAATGTCATACGACAAATTAACCTAATAATGGATATTAATATAGAAAAATGTCGAATTATATGTCGAGATTCGACATTTTTTTGGCGAAAAAGAAACCTAACGTAAATCCCTTGACATTACGTTTATGAACAGATAATTTAGTATACAATAGAAGTATCATTTTAATAGTAAACGTTGACGGGAAGAGTACACTTTCAAAAGCTTATGTAGAGAGCTGGGGTAGGTGAAAGCCAGTTAAGTGAAGGAAGTGGAAGATGGTCCTTGAGTTTCGTTCATGAACGGTCATTGTAATGATGGCGGATAAGGAGCGACGTATTCCTGCGTTATAGGAGAGTAGCTGTTGACTACTTACCGAGTCCGTTTCTGTGAAGGAACGGAGCATTTGGGTGGTACCGCGAGTACAAGACTCGTCCCAATTAGGGGAGGAGTCTTTTTTTTATGTGTAAAAACATATTAGGAGGGTGTATGACATGACAAAAAAGCCAACATTTTATATTACAACGCCTATTTACTATCCAAGTAATAAGCTACATATCGGGAATGCTTACACAACTATTGCTGCAGATGCGATGGCCCGTTACAAAAGATTGCGCGGCTACGATGTATATTATCTGACGGGTACAGACGAGCACGGTCAAAAATTACAGGAACGAGCTGCCGCAGAAGGCCTAGCTCCTTTGCAGTTTATTGATCCTGTAGTTGATTGGATTAAGGACCTATGGCAGAAACTAGACATTTCTTTTGATGATTTTATCCGTACGACAGAGGAACGACATAAAATGATCGTTCAAAAGATTTTTAAACGCTTAGTCAATCAAGGTGACATTTATCTTGGTGAATATGAAGGCTACTACTGTGTGCCAGATGAAGCATTTTGGACTGAAACTCAGGCAAAAACCGATAAAGGCTACTTCTGCCCAGATTGCGGACGCCCTGTTGAGAAGGTAAAGGAAAAGAACTATTTCTTCCGTATGTCCAAATATCAAGACAAACTCCTTGCTCATATTGAGGCAAATCCTGATTTTATCCAGCCTGAATCTCGCCGCAATGAGATGGTAAACAACTTTTTAAAGCCTGGTTTACAGGATTTGAGTGTGTCTCGTAGCACATTTGATTGGGGCGTAAAGGTGCCAACAGATCCAGAACATGTGATTTATGTATGGATTGATGCGCTTGCAAACTATATTACAGCGCTTGGTTACTTATCCGATAACGATGAAAAGTATCAGCGCTACTGGCCTGCTAATGTTCATTTAGTAGGAAAGGATATACTCCGTTTCCATACGATTTATTGGCCAATCATCCTGATGGCGTTGGATCTTCCATTGCCGGAACAAATTTTTGGTCATGGCTGGTTATTAATGCCGGATGGCAAGATGTCCAAATCAAAAGGAAATGTTATCGATCCTAAATTCTTAATTGAGCGCTATAGCTCTGATGGTGTTCGTTACTTCCTGCTCCGCGAGATCGCCTTTGGTCAGGATGGAGTGTTTACACCAGAAAGCTTTATCCAACGCTTAAATTACGACCTGGCAAACGATCTAGGTAACTTGGTAAGTCGTACGATTGCCATGATTGAAAAATATTTCGATGGCATTATTCCAAGTCCAAGTCAATCAGGGGAATTTGATGATCAATTAATTAAGCAGGCGCTTGAAACGAAAAAGATTGTAGAAGAGCATTTAGACGAAATGCGCTTTAGTAATGCACTAAGCCACCTGTGGGATCTAGTTAGCCGCACGAATAAATACATTGATGAAACACAGCCGTGGGCTTTGGCTAAATCAGAAGAAAATAAAGAGCGTCTAGCTACTGTTATGTATAATTTAGCGGAAAGTATTCGCATTACTTCTATTATGTTGCAACCATTTATGACCAAGACTCCAGCTAAAATTTGGGCGCAGCTAGGTATTGCAGAACAAGCGGCTATCTTGACTTGGGAGCAAGCTGGTGAATGGGGAAGATTGCCGGTTGGAATCAAGGTAAATCGCGGCGGAGAATTGTTATTCCCACGCCTTGACGTTGAACAGGAGCTAGCTTTTATTGATGCAAGCACAGCAGAAGCTCGCAAGCAAGCAGAAGAGAATAAAAAGAAACAGGATGCATTGAAAGGGGAAGGCAAAGTGAACGAAGAGAAAAAAGAAGCAGTTGAAGCAAAAGAAAAGACTTCCGAATCAAAAGATTTGATCGGCATTGATGATTTTGCAAAAGTTGAATTACGTGTAGCAGAGGTAAAAGAATGCGCTGCGCATCCAAATGCAGATAAGCTACTAGTTTTACAAGTTGATTTGGGTGATGAACAACGCCAAATCGTCTCAGGTATTGCGAAATATTACAAGCCAGAGGAATTGGTTGGTAAAAAGGTTATCGTAGTAACAAACCTGAAGCCTGTAAAATTACGTGGAGAAATGTCTCAGGGTATGATTTTAGCAGCTTCTCATGGTGACCAATTGACTGTTTCTACGGTTGATGCCAGCATGCCAAATGGTTCTGTTGTAAAATAACACTAGCACAAGCTAATAAATAAGAGGAATTGTTGTTTAAAAGCAGTGCGGAAGCCTTGTGTGGCGTTCGCGCTGCTTGCCTTTTTTGATTATGATCTTAACGGCAGATGATCTCAACACAGGTTATGAAATAAAGGAGGGAAATCTATGCTGTTTGATACACATGCACATTTGAATGCGGAACAATTTGATGAGGATCGCGATGAGGTAATTGCTCGTGCGAAGGAGAATGGAGTAAGTACGATCGTAAACGTTGGCTTTAACCGCGAGACAATCCCTACAACAATGGAGCTGGCTGAGAAGTACGATTTTATTTACGCGGTTGTTGGCTGGCATCCACAAGATGCTATTACTATGAAGGAACAAGACCTGGAATGGTTAGAAGAATTGAGTAAACATCCTAAGGTTGTTGGGCTGGGAGAAATGGGGCTGGACTATTATTGGGATACGTCACCACGTGATGTACAAGCAGAGGTATTCCGTAAACAGATTCGTCTGGCTCGAAAATTACAAATGCCGATTATTATTCATGATCGTGATGCACATCAGGATATTATCGAGATTCTGCGAGAAGAAAAAGCAGGGGAAGTAGGCGGTATTATGCATTGCTTCTCTGGTAGCTATGAGTTGGCTAAAATGGCCCTGGATATGAATTTTTATATCTCGTTTGGCGGCCCTCTCACTTTTAAAAATGCGAAACGTCCAAAAGAAGTGGCAGCAAAGATCCCGCTTGAGCGTATTTTGATTGAAACAGACTGTCCATATTTAACACCTCATCCATTTAGAGGTAAGCGAAATGAGTCAGCGTATGTCAAATTTGTTGCTGAAGAGATGGCTCAAATCCATGGACTGCCTTATGAGGAATTGGCAAAGATTACAGCTAATAATGCGCGCCGTTTGTTTAACATTAGAGAAACTGTATTATAATGAAGAAACGCGTAAGCCTGATCGATTTCAACTGGAAATTGATCAGGTTTTTTTATGGGAAGTTGTCGTTTGGACATTAAAAAGTAGCTTTCTAGTAAGTACTTTATATAGAATGTTTGGAAAAAGCTTTCAAGAAAATTCTTTTATTTTTGTAAAAAAAAGCGATAAAAATTCACTAGATTAGTGGAAGTGAATTTTTAATATATTTAAAACTAATGATAGGAATTTTATCTGTGTATTTTCCATTATTGGTAAACAAAATGTAGTGAAATCAAATATAAGCAGATACATAAAATGCATATTTTATTAAAATTTTAAAAAATATCACTATATATAAACTTTTAATGGGTTTTTATTTTTTTGTTACAAGATTGTCACATGATCTCTGGGCGATGAGTAAAAATTATATATGCGTTCTATCAATCTGCATATTGACATAACATGTTTTCGTAGGTTCCCTTTCTTTCGTTTTTAAAAGCGAAATTAGTGTCCTGTCGAACGAAAAAGAGGAATCGACAGAATTGCTCGACAGAAAACTGCTTTCATTCTCCGTGGCTTATTTGGTAAGGTAAAAGACATGTTGAGAAACACAGAAATAGCTGGATTTTCCGTAAAAAAATCAGCCGCACAATCTGGAGAGGAAAAGGGGGAGAATTTGACAAAAGAAAAAAAGTGATATAATATCCTTCTCAGGCTTAAAAAAGGAGTGTGGGGAATGGAATTAGGTAAAATCTGGGTACCGCACAATCGATTGCTCCTCTCGATTTTAGGAGCTGCAACCTTTGTGTTGTTATCAGTGGGTATCTACTTCTTTAACCTATCTACCCAGCCAAAGCAAGTAACGCTAGTCATTGATGGGGTATCCCAGGACATCACGACTACGGCAAAAACGGTTGAACAATTATTACAAGAAAAACAAGTTCAAATTACTGATAAAGATAGTATTAAACCAGGCTTGGACACATCTGTTGAAAAAGCCATGACCGTTGATTTGCAAACGAGCTGGGCAATACCTGTCCAAATTGCCGGACAGAAGACAGTGGTTCATACAATAAAACGTACAGTAGCCGGTGCATTGGCGGATGCAGGTGTCAAAGTAAGCAAGAAGGATAAAATAAATCCGTCTGTAGATTCAAAGCTGACGAAAGATACGGAAATTTCTGTCATTAGGGTAGAAGAAAAAGCAGTTCAGGTTAATAAAGATATCGCTTTTCGAGAAATACGCCAAAAAGACACTTCCCTCAACAATGGCGAAGTGCGTGAACTAAAAAAAGGTCAAGCTGGGAAAGCTATTTTGCACTATAGTGTGGTCTTTGAGAATGGTAAAGAGGTATCCCGCAAATTGGTCAAAACCGACGTGGTAACAGAAAAACAAGACCGCGTTTTGGCAGTGGGTACGAAGAAACAAGAAGTTATGGCGGCTTCCCTACCTTCGCGTGGTGGAAAAGATATTCGCGCAAAACGCGTCTTGAATAATGTAACTCTTACAGCCTATGCTCCGAACGCTGGCGGCGGATACGGAAGAACAGCAATGGGTGTAAAAGCTACAGTCGGAAAAACAGTGGCAGTTGATCCCAAATTGGTTCCATTAGGCTGGTGGGTCTACATTGAGGGCATCGGTTATCGTCGTGCGGAGGATACCGGTGGGGCCATCAAAGGGCACAAGATGGATGTATATTTGGGCAGCGAATCTGAGGCAATGAGATTCGGTCGTAAAAAAGGATACAAGGTACATGTAATCGGCCCGAAGTTGCCGTAACATCTACTTTAGAAAAAGGCAGGAGTTTCTCCTGTCTTTTGTTTTGGGCATAAATGTGGTAAGCTGTTTGAATCTCTATACTTCTTATACGCAAGTAAGCTTGCTTTCGTTTCCTATTTTGGGACAAATAAAAAAAGTTTTTTTGCAAGCAAGTACACAAGAACGAAGGATGGATTAACGGATGAAGATCAAAGAGGTTATCGTGGTGGAAGGACGAGACGATACGGCCGCAATTAAGCGGGCAGTCGATGCTGATACCATCGAGACAGGTGGTTCCGCAATCAACGAGGTAACCCTTCGAAAAATAAAGATGGCACAACAGAAACGCGGTGTGATTGTGTTTACCGATCCAGATTATCCGGGTGAGCGCATTAGAAAAATTGTCAGCCAATCTGTGCCCGGATGCAAGCATGCTTTTATTAAAAAAGAGGATGCTAGAAAAAAGGGAAGTAATCTTGGTGTGGAGCATGCAACACCGGAAGCCATTAGACAGGCTCTGGCTGATGTAAAGACCGAGTTCCTAGAGGGGCAAGGGGAAATTACCTTGGAGCACCTCGTGCAAGCTGGAATGGTAGCTGGAATGGATACCAAGCATCGTCGCACCCGATTAGGAGAGATATTGGGTATCGGTTACTCTAACGCTAAACAATTAGGTAAAAGGTTAAACATGTTTCAAATCAGTAAGGCGGAGTTTGATGCTGCTGTGGACCAGATTGATTCAGAACAAGGGGGAAGCTAATAGATGACGGCTGGATATAAAGATATCGCAACTCCAACCAGAACGCGGGAGATCATTGAGAAGTACGGCTTTTCCCTCAAAAAAAGCCTGGGACAAAACTTTTTAACCGATATTAACATTTTGCATAACATCATAGATGCTGCAGAGCTTTCTAAGGATAAAGCTGTTATTGAGATAGGGCCGGGCATTGGAGCGTTGACTGAGCAGCTTTGTCGGGCAGCAGGCAAAGTAATGGCGATTGAGATCGACCAACGTCTCCTGCCAATTTTAGAGGATACACTTTCTCCTTACGACAATATCACAGTGGTACATGGAGATGTATTGAAGCTGGACGTAGCTGCTCTTATAGCAGAACACCTATCTGGGTGTAGCGGAGTCAGTGTAGTAGCTAACCTGCCTTATTACGTAACGACACCAATTCTCATGGGGTTGTTAGAATCTGGTATCGAGCTTGATCATATTGTTGTCATGATCCAAAAGGAAGTGGCAGAGCGCATTGCTGCTAAACCTGGTACGAAGGATTATGGCTCGCTGAGTGTAGCAGCTCAATTCTATGCGGAGACGAGCATAGAGATGATTGTGCCAGCCAGCGTATTTATTCCAAGGCCTAATGTTGATTCAGCGGTCATTAAGCTGTCTATTCGCAAACAACCAATCGTAGAGGTAGCAGATGAAAAGCTCTTCTTCCGTGTTGTAAAGGCTTCCTTTGCTCAAAGACGCAAAACTTTACTGAATAACTTAGTTACCAACTACTTCGGTAAAGAAAAGAAGGAGCAGGCCCTGCAAGCGCTAGAAGAAGCCGATATTTTACCGAGCAGACGTGGAGAGACGCTTTCTATTCAGGAATTTGCGACATTAGCCAATACCATTCATCGCCTACAGATAAAATAAGTGTATGCCCTATCCCTCACGAAAAGGATAGGGCATTTTTATGTAAGGGGAGATATTTTTCGATGAGAATTGACAAAAATGTCCTAAAAAATTCATTGACAAAAAGCTCCTTTGGTTGATATAATTTTTCGTTTGTTTGACAAACTAAGTATAGGCTGTTATACTTGTACATAAGCGAGGTGGATAATTGGAATGGCTAGGAACGCGTTAGTTGATATTAAACGCAGTTTGGACGGACACATTGGAGAACGTATCATGCTCAAGGCCAATGGCGGTCGTCGTAAGACCGTCGAAAGGACTGGCATCCTAGAAGAGACATACCCCTCAGTATTTGTAGTTAAGCTTGATGACGACCAGTTATTTGAACGAGTTTCTTACAGCTATGCTGATATTTTGACGGAAACCGTAGAACTAATGGTATGTCGAGACGATACACATATAAAGATTACCTTTATTCAACAGTAGAGCCTATGTTCTACTGTTTTGTTTTACCCTTTACTGATCATACTAACCTTGTCAGTAAGTAAGGGAGGCTGAAGCACGATGAGTCGAAGAAGAGGCATCATGTCCGAGGAGTTCAAATATGAATTGGCCAAGGAACTGGGCTTTTACGACACCGTCAAAAGCGAAGGCTGGGGTGGTATCACAACCCGCGATGCTGGTAACATGGTGAAACGAGCAATTCAGATTGCCGAGGAAGCATTAGCTAGACAATCGATGAAATAACTTACTGACAACCAAAAGCCGCGGGGAATCCCCCCGGCTTTTTTGTTTCTTATTGACTTTCCCTCTCGCAAGTGGCAAGCTTATTTCTGCCTGTGATAAAATCAGAAGAAGAGATTAGGATAAGCTGAGGTGAACACGGTGCGAGTTTCAATCAAAGCTCCCGCAAAAATAAATCTTACACTGGACGTACTCTCCAAGCGACCAGATGGTTATCATGAAGTTGAAATGGTTATGACTACGGTTGACTTGGCTGATCGCGTTGACCTGACATTGTTGGAGTCAAGAGATATCCTAATCGATTGTTCCGCAAGCTTTGTTCCAAATGATATGCGAAATCATGCATACAAGGCTGCCAAGCTATTACAAGAGCGTTATTCGGTCAATAAAGGAGTTCATATCTATATAGATAAACAAATTCCTGTTGCCGCAGGTTTAGCAGGAGGAAGCAGTGATGCAGCTGCAACGCTAAGAGGCTTGAATCGTTTGTGGAATTTGAGGCTAAGTCTGGATGAATTGGCTTTGATTGGGGAGGAGATCGGTTCTGATGTGCCCTTCTGTGTGTACGGAGGTACAGCCCTGGCTAAAGGCCGAGGAGAAAAACTCAGACACATGATCAGTCCCACCCCCTGCTGGGTGATATTGGCCAAACCACCGATCGGAGTTTCCACAGCAGATGTATATGGAAATTTGCGGGTCGATCAAATTAAGAAGCATCCAAAGACAGAAGAGATGCTACAAGCTATAAGCGAGCAGGATTTTTCTTTAATGGCAAGATCTTTGGGGAATGTCTTGGAAGAGGTTACACTTAATCGTTATCCTCAAGTCCGCCAAATTAAAGAGCTTATGCTAGAATCAGGGGCAGATGGTGTACTGATGTCAGGAAGTGGTCCCACTGTATTTGCTTTGGTACAAAAAGAAGCTAAAGTGCATCGGATCTATAATGCATTACGTGGTTTTGTCAAAGATGTGTATGCAGTCCGAATGTTAGGCGAATCAGAGATGGAAATACTTGATTAAACACGTACATTAATGTTACATTATGGTAATAATATACGGCTTTTTGTTTGGAGGAAGAATTGATGAGAAAATTGCGCAGAAGCGCGAGGTTAGTGGATATGACGCAGCATTTGTTAGCTCATCCACACACATTGATTCCCCTGACATATTTCTCAGAAGAATATGGTTCTGCCAAGTCCTCTATCAGTGAAGACTTGTCCATTATCAAAGAAGCATTTGAGTCTCAGGGAATCGGTGACCTACGCACAGTAGCAGGTGCGGCTGGAGGAGTTAAATACATCCCGCGAACCACTCATGAACATGCCGCAGCGTTTATGGAAACATTGATTATGGAATTGGCTAAACCTGAGCGTTTGCTGCCAGGCGGATATTTGTATATGTCTGATATTCTTGGCGATCCCAAAACCTTAAATCATATTGGGAAGCTACTTGCCTCAGCTTTTCGTCAAAGCGATGTAGACGTGGTAATGACGGTAGAGGCGAAGGGTATTCCACTTGCTTATGCGACCGCAAGCTTTTTGAATGTTCCTGTGGTGGTGGTAAGAAGAAACAATATGGTAACAGAAGGCTCAGTAGTAAGTATCAATTACGTATCTGGCTCCAGTAAACGTATTCAGACGATGTCGCTTGCCAGACGAGCACTCCCAGAGGAGTCTCGTGTCCTCATAGTGGATGATTTCATGAAAGCAGGTGGAACCATTCAGGGTATGATGGACTTATTGCAGGAGTTTAAAGCTACGGTTGTGGGCTGTGGTGTGTTTGTAGAAACAGCAGATGATGCAGATCGTTTAATTGAAGATTATATTTCACTTGCAAAGCTTCAAGAAGTAGATGTCAAAGAAAAACAAATAATGATTGAATTAGGTAGTTATTTTTCCAATAAAGAAGAATAATAACACTAGATAAATGGGTCCTGATAGCGTAGCTATGCATGGGACCCTTTTCTATATCAAAATAAAGAAAAGGCAGATAAAAATATTTTTTACAATTTTTCGGAAAACAAAGCAGGAATATTTAACCATCACGTTGAAAATATAGGCTATCCGACATAGATAAAGGGAGTGAACATGATGGAAGTAACTGATGTAAGACTTCGCCGTGTTAATACGGACGGCAGAATGAAAGCGATTGCCTCAATTACCATTGACCACGAGTTTGTGGTTCATGATATCCGCGTAATTGATGGGAACAACGGAATGTTTGTGGCTATGCCTAGCAAACGCACTCCTGATGGTGAATTCCGAGATATTGCCCACCCAATTTCTTCAACAACTCGCGAAAAAATTCAGGCAGCAGTTCTATCTGAATATGAGCGTGTCGGAGTTGAAGAAGAAGCGCAAATTGAAGCGGGAGCATGATGAAGAAGAACTGGCATTCGCCCTGTATTCGGTGAATGCCTAGGCATTTTACAAACGTCATAATTCTGAAATTAATGAAAAATGAAATAAAAGGGCGCCTGTTTTTTAGGTGCTTTTTTATTTTTTTTTCGGCATAAATGGTTGATTTATGAAGTGCGGTAGCATTTTTCGAGAGCTTCTATAATATTGTCCTTATCAATTCCTTCTCCAATGAAAACGGCTACCATTTTTGGCCCGAAATTGCTAAAGGGAAATAAATGTACCTGTGTTTGAGTTTGCTGGAAAGAAATCAGATCGTCTTGTCCAATAAATTGCACGTATCCTTTTGCCCGGTAGATGGTTTTGGGAAGATCATACAAAAAATCTTCAAAGGCTTCAGCGTCAACGGGTCCCTTGAAATGATATGAAAAAGTATCAATCGAGTGAAAAAGGGAAGGCTGGTTTGTTTTAAGTCCTAGTGTTTGCTTTAATTTATCTAATGGAGAAAATCGGCCGATCGTTTTTTGTACAGGGATAGAGGGTGTGTTTGACATCTCTTTGCTTTGAGCCAATCGTTTTACCTGTAGCAACTTCTCTAGATCCATCTCTGTCCGTATCGTTACATGCATAGAAGCATGAGAGTTTGTTTCCTGAAGCTTTGCTTTTACTTTTGTTAAGATGTCTTCATCCACTAAATCAACTTTGTTTATGATTAAAAGATCTGCATATTTTACCTGATTGCGAATGGTCTTAATCAACGCCCCGCCAGCTTGAAAGAAAGAAGTCAGCTCTAAATACCTCGAAGCATCTATGACGCTAATAATTCCTTTTAGATTCATTCTGTCGTAAAGCTCGGGATGCGTCATGGCATCGACTACTTCAATGGGGTCAGCTACACCTGTTGTTTCAATGATGAGATGCTCCGGTTTTATATTTTGCATGATTTCCTTTACATTTTCTGTCAGCTCTCCACGAATGGAGCAACAAATGCAACCATTGAGCATTTTTTTTACGGGAAAACCAAATCCCTCCACTTGCTCCCCATCTACATCCTCTTCTCCCATTTCGTTCATCATAACAACGACATTACTGCTTTGATCACGCAGATAAGCCAGGAGCTGTTGGAGCAGAGTCGTTTTTCCACTTCCTAGATAACCTGTCAATATATATACATCTGTACTCATTTCATCCTCCTTGTTTTTTGAATAAAATAGAGTATGTTATTTAAATAGTAGTTGTTTTATTAAGTGTTATCAAACAGGAAAAGTTTCATCATGTCTTGAAATGAACACCTATTTTAAGATATAGTCATGATGGAACTTCAGTATGTTGGAGGGTTAACATGTCTATTATACATGCGGTAATTCTTGCTGCTGGTCAGGGAACACGTATGAAATCCAAATTATATAAAGTACTGCATCCTGTATGCGGCAAGCCAATGGTTCAGCATGTTGTGGATACTTTGGCTTCCATGCAAGTAAACGATGTAGTTGTAGTAGTAGGACACGGAGCTGATAAAGTTCGTGAAACGCTACAAGACCGTGTTCAATACGCCATGCAAGCAGAACAATTGGGAACAGCTCATGCAGCTTTGCAAGCCAAAGATATCTTACTAGATCAAGAGGGAACGACTCTGCTTTTATATGGGGACGTGCCATTGCTCTCAAAGGAAACGCTTACCAAGCTATTGGCTTATCATGAAGAGCAGAACGCGGCTGCTACCGTTTTAACCGCTTTAATGGCCGATCCAACCGGATATGGTCGCATTGTTCGAAATGAACGAAATGAAGTGTTACGCATCGTTGAGCACAAGGATGCAACAGACGAGGAACGTAATATTGCAGAAATTAACACAGGTATTTATTGCTTTGATAATCGGAAGCTTTGGGAAACATTATCCCAAGTGAAGAATGATAATGCTCAGAATGAATACTATATCACCGATTGTGTGGGTATTCTACGAGAAGCGGGCGAGAAAGTATTGGCTTATGCTGCCGAAGACCCAGATGAAACAATGGGGGTTAACGATCGCGTTCAGCTTTCTGAGGCAGAAGCTTATATGCGTAAACGCATTGCTGTTGAACACATGAAAAACGGTGTTACTATCATTGATCCAGCTTCTACCTATATTGAAGCAGATGTAGTGATTGGCGCCGACACAATAATTGAACCGAATTCCTATTTGCGAGGAAAAACGGTTATTGGCACAGACTGCAAAATTGGCCCACAAACTGAATTAACCAATATGCAAGTGGCGGATGGCGTAAGCATTTCTTATTCCGTACTAGTGGACAGCCAAGTGGATGAACAGGCTACAGTTGGTCCGTTTGCTTATGTACGACCACAAACACATATTGGCTCAAATGTAAAAATTGGAGATTTTGTGGAGCTGAAAAATGCTAAAATTGGTGCAGGAAGTAAAGTTCCTCATCTCAGCTACCTAGGAGATGCTGAGATTGGTCAGGGTGTTAATGTTGGATGCGGAACAATCTCCGTGAATTATGATGGGGCGAAAAAGCATAAGACGGTAGTAGGCGATCGATCCTTCATCGGATGCAACTCTAACTTAGTTGCTCCTGTGACGGTAGGTCATGATGCTTACGTTGCTGCTGGCTCGACCATTAATCAAGATGTACCAGATGGAGCGTTTGCCATTGCGCGCGAACGCCAAACCAATAAACTGGACTACGCGGTAAAACTACCACGTAAACAAAGCGAATAAGAATAACGGGAGGCTTTTAACAAGATGGCTAATTATCGTGACCCGAAGCTGAAGGTTTTCACTTGCAGTGCCAATCCTAAATTGGCTCAGGAGATTGCTGAACATATCGGCTTAAACGTGGGCAACATGGAGACAGCAAGATTCAGTGACGGTGAGTGCCAAATCAAGCTAAATGAGAGTGTGCGTGGATCAGACGTATTCATTATCCAACCTACTTGCGCACCAGTTAACGAACACCTAATGGAGTTACTGGTTGTGGTCGACGCTCTAAAACGTGCTTCTGCCAAAAGCATTAATGTTGTGATTCCGTATTATGGATATGCAAGACAAGATCGCAAAGCGCGTTCTCGTGATCCTATCACAGCGAAATTAGTTGCAAATCTTATCGAAACAGCAGGGGCACAGCGTGTGATTACAATGGACTTACACGCGACACAAATCCAAGGCTTCTTTGATATCCCTGTAGATCATCTGTTGGGAGTTCCAATCTTGGCTAAATATTTCCAAGAGAAAAACCTCTCAGACGTTGTTGTTGTATCACCAGACCACGGAGGAGTTACACGTGCTCGTAAGCTGGCTGAACGATTAGAAGCACCAATTGCCATCATTGATAAACGCCGTCCTGAACCAAACGTAGCTGAGGTTATGAATATTGTTGGTAACATTGAAGGTAAAACAGCTATCATCATTGACGATATCATTGACACAGCCGGAACGATTACTTTAGCTGCTAATGCATTGGTAGATGCAGGGGCTCGTGAAGTGTACGCTTGTTGCACACATCCTGTTCTCTCTGGTCCTGCCATAGAGCGTATCCAAAACTCTAAGATTAAGGAATTGATTGTTACAAATACGCTTCCTTTAGATTCGAACAAATTAATTGATAAGGTGAAGGTATTATCTGTGGCTCCATTAATTGGAGAAGCGATTATCCGTGTTCACGAAGAATTGTCAATTAGTAAATTGTTCGATTAAAATTACAGTATAGTTGATAATCATTACCTCCTCTGGACAAGCTAGAACTGTCTTAGATCTACTTGGTCAGAGGAGGTTTTTATATTGGTAGCAATTAAAGCAGAGGTACGTACAGCTCAAGATAAAACAACAGCTAAAGCGATTCGTCGTGAGGGTTGGGTTCCTGCGGTGTTATACGGAACGGATGTAGGAAATAAGGAAGTCAAGATACTTGCGCTTGAGCTGGATCAAGCCTTACGTGCGCAAACCACCAACGTTCCTTTTACGCTACAGGTAGATGGAAATGTATATGACGTGATGGTGTATGAGCTTCAGAGACATCCAGTTCAAGGTAGGATTTTGCACGCTGACTTTAAACAGATAGACATGAAGGAAAAAATTCATACGTCTGTGCCTATTACGATGACGGGAGATCCTGAATTGGGAGCTGCTACATTGGTTCGTCACAGTGTAGAAATCTCCTGCTTACCTACTGATATCCCGGCAACACTCACTGTAGATACAGATGGGCTACATATAGGAGATGTTGTACTTGTTAAAGATTTGCAAATACCTCCAAACGTAGACGTGCATCTTGACGAGCTGGAAGTAGTCATTAGCGTACTTCCGCCAAAAGCAAAATCGGATGAATCTATTGAAGCTCAGCAAAGCGCTATGGAAGTTGCAGAACAAGCAAAAGCTCCTGTAGCCGAAGCGGAAAAAGTATAACCAGTGACCTCCCAATTCCTTTGGGAGGCTCTTTTATGTATGGACATGCCGTTTTTTGACGGAAGAAGTCGACTTCCCTTGCTTTTTAAAAGGCTTACATTCATGTACAATGGAATTAAGTAGGTTATTTTGCTTGGAGGTAATTTCATTGAAAGTCATCATTGGGTTAGGGAACCCTGGTAAACAATATGAGGATACCAGACATAATGTAGGGTTTCTTGCAATAGATACATTAAGTAAAGAATTACAAATTCCGTTAAGCACGATGAAATTTCGTGGAATTATAGGAGAGGGAAATGTACAAGGCGAGAAGGTTTTATTAGTAAAACCACAAACCTACATGAACCTATCTGGAGAAACGGTAGGGCAAATCGTTTCTTTTTATAAACTGACAGCAAAGGATATCGTTGTCATCTATGATGATCTTGACTTACCGGTAGGCAAGCTGAGACTGCGGGAAAAGGGCAGTGCAGGAGGCCATAACGGGATTAAATCCATCATTGCTCATTTAGGCACACAAGATTTTAGTCGCATCAAAATTGGTATTGATCGTCCAGAACCGGGCAAAAGTGTGAGTGACTATGTACTGCACTCATTTTCAAAAAGCGAGTGGCCGCATATCCAAGATGCAATTCAATCAGCAGCAAAAGCCAGTGAAGATTGGATCAAAGGTGATAGCTTCCTGACAGTTATGAATCGTTATAATCCAACACGTGGCTAGCAGTACAGTATCGAATAGCTATAATATGCCCATACTAAGTGGAAGAAAGTACTATATTTTCACTTAGGGGGTAATCATATGAGTTACCGCTATGTATGTCGGTGTTGTGGCATGAAGGTGGGGGAAATTCAGCAATCGAATGTCTCCGAATGGCAGCTAGGCTTTCAATTCTTGACCCAACAGGAGCGCCAACATATAATATCCAAGGATGAGATAGGGAATACAGTTGTTCGCGTTGTTTGTGACTATTGTAAAGAGGCCCTTGATCAAAATCCTGATTTGTCGGTTGTAGGTAATCCGTTGCAATAGCAAGCCATTTTTACCTTTCAAAATGACAAGGCATGAAAAGTAAGGTAGCCTAGTTTTTTAGAAGCTAAGGCTACCTGTGGATTTTTATCGATTGAATAAATAAATAACTTTTTCGTACAAACTGCGATGTGGGAAGGTTGATCTGCGCCGCAGTTTTAGTGCTGTAACCTATGTAGTAATAGGAGAGTAAGGTTGGAGAGGAGATTAGGGATGCAAGTCATCATTAATCGTATAAAAGAAGATTCCAATTTCGGAACCATTCTTGCTGGTTTGTCACAGGGCTTACATGAACAGTTGATGGCCGGACTATCTGGTTCCGCTCGTCATATTTTCATGGCTGCCGTTTATCAAGAGAGTAAACGCCCCCTGTGTATCGTGACGCATAATATGTTTCAAGCGCAAAAAGTGTATGAGGATGTAGCAGAGCTGCTTTCCCCAGAGGAAGTCATGCTTTATCCGGGTAATGAGCTGATTGGGTCAGAAATGGCCATTGCGAGTCCAGAGACATTAGCACAACGTATTCAAGTATTTAACCGTTTAGCGAATGGCTTCACGGGTATTTTGGTTGTTCCTTTTGCAGGTATTCGCCGCTTGACCGTACCTCACAATGTATGGAAAGAGGCTCAAATGACCGTAAGTCGTGGAGGAACTTTAGATTTACAAGACTTTTTAGAGAGAATGGTTGAATTAGGCTACGAACGAGTCGAGATGGTTGAACGTAAAGGCGAATTAAGTATTCGTGGCGGAATCGTTGACTTATTTCCTGTTGATTCGGACTGGCCGATTCGAATTGAACTCTTTGATGATGAAATTGATTCCATTCGAACATTTGATATGGGTACACAGCGTTCTCAAGAACATTTAGAACAATATGTGATTGGCCCGGTAAAAGAGACAATTGTTTTTTCGTCGAAGCTAGTAGAGAGTGCTGCTTATTTAGAGAAAAAACTAGGTGAAACATTAGGTAACACCAAGGATGAGGTTGTAAAAGAAAGATTGATGGAGCAGATAGGGCGAGATATTGAATTAATGCGCCAGGGTAGCCGACCAGCTAATCTATACAGCTATTTATCCGTTCTGTATCCTGAGATGGAAACCATCCTAGACTACCTGCCTTCTGATACGTTAATGATTATTGATGAACCGTCCCGTGTCATTGATACCGCGGTACAATTGCAAAAGGACGAATCAGAATGGATTACTAGTCGTATCGAACAAGGCGATTTTATGTCTAATCTTATTCTGTCACAGTCGTATGATGAGCTCATTCATGGGCAGAAGAGACAGATAATTTATTTATCGCTATTTTTACGTCAAACCCCAAAAACGCATCCACAAAATATCGTCAACATGAACTGTCGTGCGATGCAAAATTTTCATGGGCAAATGAACGTATTAAAAAGCGAGCTGCAACGATGGATAAAGGGTCAACATCAAATTATCTTCGCTGCTGCTGATGCGGAGCGCGCCAAGCGTTTAGAGCGAGTTTTAGATGATTATGAGATGGAAGCTGATTTGCTGCTAGAAGAGGTAAGAACAATTCCTCCAGGCCGACCTACTATTATTATTGGAAATATTCAAAGCGGTTTTGAAATGCCATTAAGCAAAATGGTTGTTGTTACAGAAGGAGAAGTCTTCACAGCAAAGCAGCGCAAAGCTCGCAAAGTAAATCAAAACATGAGCAATGCTGAGCGCATCAAGAACTACATGGAATTAAAGCCTGGTGACTTTGTTGTACACATTAATCATGGGATTGGTAAATATCTAGGAATTGAAACAAAGGAAATCCTAGGTATTCATAAGGATTATTTACATGTACAATACGCAGGCGGAGATAGCTTGTTTGTCCCTATTGATCAAATCGATCATGTACAAAAGTATGTTGGCAGTGAAGAAGCTCAGCCTAAAATTTATAATTTAGGCGGAAATGAGTGGAAACGTGTAAAGAGCAAGGTAGAAACATCGGTAAAAGATATCGCCGAGGATCTAATCAAGCTGTATGCACAACGAGAGCAAGCTGTAGGCTATAGTTTTAACAAGGACAGCTTGGAGCAAAGAGAATTTGAGGCGATGTTCCCGTATCAGGAGACCGTGGATCAATTGCGTGCCATCACAGAAGTGAAAGCTGACATGGAAAGCAAGCGTCCGATGGATCGTTTGGTTTGCGGGGATGTAGGATATGGAAAAACAGAAGTAGCGATACGTGCTGCTTTTAAATCGGTCATGGACGGAAAGCAGGTAGCTTTACTTGTACCAACTACGATTCTAGCTCAACAGCACTTTGAAACGTTTAAGGAGCGGTTTTCTGATTTTCCGATCAGAGTAGAGGTTTTGAGCCGTTTTCGTTCTCGAAAGGAACAAAATGCAACAATGAAGGGTCTAAAGGAAGGAACGGTAGATGTGGTGATCGGTACGCACCGATTGCTGTCTAAGGATATTGTATTCCGTGATCTAGGGCTACTGATTGTCGATGAGGAGCAACGCTTTGGTGTAAGCCATAAAGAAAAACTGAAGCAATTAAAAACCAATGTAGATGTACTAACGCTTACAGCTACTCCTATTCCGCGTACGCTTCATATGTCTATGCTAGGAGTTCGTGATTTATCTGTTATTGAGACACCGCCGGAAAATCGCTTTCCTGTACAAACTTATGTATTAGACTATAGCCCGGCTCTGGTTCGAGAAGCGATTGAGCGAGAATTGGCCCGTGAAGGACAGGTGTTCTTCCTGTACAATCAGGTACAAGGTATAGAACAAATGGCGGAGCATATTTCGGCCTTAGTTCCTGATGCTAGGGTAGCGGTTGCTCATGGACAAATGAATGAAAGTGAGCTAGAACGAATTATTCTCGATTTCTTAGACGGCAATTATGATGTGTTGGTAAGTACCACGATCATTGAGACTGGTGTCGATATTCCAAACGTAAATACGCTAATTATCTATAATGCCGACCGGATGGGCTTGTCACAGCTTTATCAGCTACGTGGGCGCGTAGGCCGTTCTAATCGTATTGCCTATGCATACTTCACATACCAACGTGACAAGGTACTGACAGAGGTAGCGGAGAAACGGTTACAGGCTATTAAGGAATTCACAGAGCTTGGGTCCGGCTTTAAAATTGCGATGCGAGATTTATCGATTCGTGGAGCAGGTAATTTATTGGGAGCAGAGCAACACGGCTTCATTAATACTGTCGGATTTGATTTGTATACACAAATGCTGAAGGAAGCGATTGATGATTTACGTGGTGAGGTAAGGACAGAAGAGATTGCTCCTGTTCCACCAGTTGAAATTAATCTTCAAATTGATGCGTATTTACCTTCAGATTATATTACTGATAGTCGTCAGAAGATCGAGATGTACAAAAAATTTGTAGCAACCTCTACGATCGAGGAGCTGGATGATCTTGCTGATGAGCTGATCGACCGTTTTGGTAATATCCCATCTCCAGTAGATAATTTACTGATGATTTCACGTTTACGTATTCAAGCGATGGAGCATCATATTGTTGAGATTAGTCAGAAAGATCCTGATGTTATTAAAATCATTTTGGCAGAGCATCAAACCTCCAATATTGATGGTGGGGCTTTATTTGGCTTGTCTAGCAAATATGATCGCCGGATTGGGCTTTCGACGACCCAAGGTGGACAACAGATCATCGTAACTGTTAAAGTTAAGGGGTTAAAGATTGAGGATGGGGTCAAGATGGTAGTAGACTTAATTAATGATTTCCATCTGATTGAAAAGAGTAAGAGCCCTGACCCCTCATTACACTAAATCCACTAGGTGCTAAAGGTGCCGAGAAGGGAGCTTTTGTTTTATGAAAAAGACAACATTTACGAAGGGTAAACGTATGTTGGCCCTACTTTCCACCACGGCATTAACGCTAGCGATTTTGAGTGGCTGCGGAACGACTAATAAAGCCGAAACAGCACAACCGGCTAAACCAGGAGCAGAACAGCCGGCTGATAAGGAAGATACGCTTGCGCAATTCCCGCCGGTTAAATTGCCTTTTACGGTTGATCCAAATGCTGCTATTTTTGAATATCAGGGCGGGAAGCTAACAGGCCAGGAGTTTGAAGATTTCCTACGTGCACTTGGCTTCATGAATCCTCCACAAGCCTATGCTATTGGAGTTTCTACACAAGAGATGGTCGATAACTACGCACGTCAATACCTAGCTACGAAGCTAAAAGCGGAAAAGGCTGACGAAGCGATTAAGAAAGCAGCAGCTACAGAAGCGGATAAATCTTTTGAATCACTAAAAGGTCAGTATATCCAAGTTCTCGGTAGCGAGGATAAATTTAACCAATTGATGAAGAATCATAACATCACAAAAGAAGCGATTGTGAAACAACTAGCAAACATTAACGCTTCTGTGAAGGTTATGGAAGGTGAAGTAAAAGATGCTGATTTGAAGAAGGCCTATGATACAGCAGATAAATCTGCGTATACAACAGCTTCTGTGCGTCATATTTTGGTTAAGTTCGAGAACCGTAAACCAGAGGAAGCAGACAAATTGGCAAAAGGCTATCTTGCCCGCTTGAAAAAAGGGGAGGACTTTGCCACTCTTGCCAAACAAGTGTCTGAGGACGAAGGTAGCAAAGCAAACGGTGGATTATATGCAAATGCTGACGTGAACAATTGGGTGCCAGAATTTAAGAAGGCAGCTCTCACCCAAAAAATTGGAGTCCTCAGTGAACCGGCAGTTAAGACTGAATATGGCTATCACATTGTGAAAGTAGAAGACCGTAAAGTAAAAACTTTTGATGAAGTAAAAGCTCAGTTGAAGCAGCAGGTGTTGGAGAAGAATTTCGAGCAATACACTACCAAAGATCTGGACGCGATTATTACGAAAAAATCTCTTCCAGAGGTAAAAGCTCCAGCTCCAGCGGCTACTCCTGAAACAAAATAGCATAAATAAAAGTAGCTCCTTTTGTAACCAAGCGGACTGTGTTTACAGTTTGTGGTTGATTACAAGAGGAGCTTTTTTATTGGGAAAATGTCAGTGCAGGACAGAGCCATCAAAAGGTTATCTTGGAATAAAAAAAGCTGGTTTAATTTTGTTTTGATCGCATATTCTTCTTGCCAAGGCAAATACTATTATCACTCGCTACCGCCCGGGGGAGAGTACAAAGCAAGGTTAATTGGCAACAAATACAAATACAAGATATTAGTAAAAAGCGAGAAGATAGGAAATCATAGGAGTAAATCCTCAAAAAACTACAAAATCAATCTTCTCAAGAAAGCGAGGCAACAAGATTATGAAGGCAACTGGAATTGTTCGTCGTATAGACGACCTCGGACGGGTTGTAATCCCGAAGGAAATCCGTCGCACACTTCGTATTCGTGAGGGGGATCCACTTGAGATTTTTGTCGATCGTGATGGGGAAGTAATCCTTAAAAAATATTCTCCAATTGGAGAATTAGCTGATTTTGCTAAGGAATATGCTGACTCTTTATACGAAAGCTTAAATCATATTGTCATTATTTCCGACCGAGATACGGTTATTGCAGTAGCTGGCGCTTCCAAGAAGGAATACCTAGAAAAACCAATTGGCAATCTAGTAGAAAAATCATTGGAAGAACGCAAGAGTAAGGTGGAAAAAAATTCCGGTCAATATGAATTATGTCGTGATATGCCGGAGCAGTACTCATCTTATGTAGTAGCTCCTATCGTAGCAGGTGGAGACCCAATTGGCGCAGTGATCCTTGTCAGCAAAGCAGAAGCCAAAATGGGCGATTTAGAGCTGAAAATGGCAGAAACAGCCGCTGGATTCCTAGCTAAACAAATGGAACAATAATAGTGATTAAATAACGCAAGTGAAAAACAAGCCTTATACAAGGGGCTTGTTTTTTTTTCACTTTCCCTACTACATGCAGGTAAACCACGAATGACCCACGTCTCATTCCCCTTGATTACTCACTTCCTCTGTGTGGTATAATGGACAAAGTTTCTGAACGTAGACTTTTTGTAAGAGGAGAAATAGATACTGTATGGCAGGAGAGAGAAGTGCGAATCATTTTGTCAAAGGTGCTGCTATTCTAGGTATTGCCGGCTTGCTCTCCAAGGTTCTCGGAGCGATCTATCGCATACCTTATCAAAATATCACAGGTGATGTTGGGTTATATGTGTACATGCAGGTATACCCGTTGTACACAGCCTTATTGATTTTGGCAACAGCAGGTTTTCCAATTGCCATTTCTAAAATCGTCTCAGAACGATTAGCAGTCGAGGATCATCTAGGTGCACGTAAGGCTTTCCGTGTAGCCAGCGTTTCACTAGGAATACTAGGAGTATTCTTTTTTCTCCTTTTGTATCTAGGGGCTCCTGCATTAGCTCGATTTATGGGCGATGAACAGCTTACATTGCCGCTACGAGCCGTAGCATGGTCTTTACCATTAGTTCCGTTGGTATCCATATTGCGTGGTTATTTTCAAGGACAGCAAGACATGGTGCCTACGGGTGTATCACAGGTAGTCGAACAGATTATTCGTGTAATCGTTATTTTAGTCTCAGCCTACTGGATGATGAGTGCCTATCAGGATGCTTACCTTGCCGGTACAGGAGCAGTATTTGCTGCCTTTCCAGGGGCATTAGCAGCCTTTTTGGTTTTGTACTATTATTATCGGAAATCCAGACGATATTATCGACGCAGAGGGTATCGTAAAAAATTACGTGCCCAACAGCTTACCGATACAGTAACGAACAAGCAAGTGCTGATCAGCATTTTACATTACGCAATTCCGATTTGTATCGGTGCTCTGGTGTTGCCGATGATTCCATTAATTGATTCGGTGACAGTTTCTAATTTGCTGCAATGGAACGGATATGAACTTGATATAGCAAAAGAATTAAAAGGAATCTATGACCGTGGACAACCACTCATTCAATTTGGAACGTTTTTTGCCACATCCCTTTCCTTGGCGTTAGTTCCTGCTATTAGTGAGGCTGTAGCACAAAAACAGGATAAAATGATCATGAATCGTACCGAGATGGCTCTACGCCTAACCCTGATGCTAGGGTTACCAGCCTCAATCGGACTGGCTTTGTTAGCTGAACCAGTCAATATTATGGTATATGGAAATGATAAGGGTACCTGGTCACTTGCTATTCAAGCCTTTGTCATTGTGTTTGCGACATTAAGTATTGCTACCTCTGGAATCTTGCAGGGCTTAGGGCATGTTAAATTACCAGCTCGACATTTGCTGATTGGTGTACTGGTAAAATTGTTGGCCAATCTTGCATTAACGCCTTTGTGGGGCATACAGGGGGCGGCAGTGGCCACAGTCCTTGCCTATGTGACATCAATGAGCTTAAACATGAGGTCGATTCGCCATTATCTGGGGCTTTCCTTTAACATAAAGGAAATGCTGACTAAGCCTTTGATAAGTGTCGCTCTTATGTCAGTCATGGTTTTACTCGTTCAAGGCCTAATGAATCTAATTGTGGGTTCTCTGCTCGATAGCGAGCGTTTGGCTCAAACGATCGTCGGAGTTTTTGCAGTTACTGTGGGACTAGTAGTATATATGCTTTCCCTTTTATATACAGGGGGCATGAAACGCGATGAAATTTTGTATTTGCCAAAAGGAAAGAGACTAGTCTCTCTTTTGGAGCGGTATAAGCTTTTACAGATTCGAAAATAGTCAGGGATTAAAGAACGGAGGATTCCTACATGGTGAACACCATTTATGTCGTAGGACTTGGGGCAGGCAATCTAGATCAAATGCCTCTGGGTATGTATAAACGCTTAAAACAGACCACGCATTTGTATGTCCGTACAGCTGATCATCCAGTATTAGATCAATTGGCTGAAGAGGGCCTTACTTACACGTCCTTTGATTCTATTTACGAAAAACATGACTCATTTGAACAGGTATATCAAGAGATTGCACGTGAGCTGTTATCTAAGGTGAAAACAGAAGGTGAAGTAACCTATGCAGTTCCGGGACATCCTTTAGTAGCAGAACGGACGGTGCAACTGCTACTAAGTCATGCGGTAGAGGAGCAGATAGAGGTCAAGGTATTGGGCGGACAAAGCTTCTTAGATCCACTTTTCGCTCGTCTGGCTATTGATCCGATCGAAGGATTTACCTTGTTAGACGCCACAAGTATGACAGCAGATCAAGTAAATCCGGGTCTACACACAGTTATAGCTCAGGTCTACGATCAAATGTCTGCTTCAGACGCGAAGCTCACCTTAATGGAAGTCCTTCCAGACGAATATGAGGTTATCGTTGCTACAGCGGTTGGGATAGAGGGTCAAGAGATCGTGGAGCGTCTACCATTATACGAGTTAGATCGAGTGGAGCATCTGGGAAATCTAAGTCTCATCTATGTACCACCTACTGTAGAAGAGTCAGTAAAGCAACGTCAGTTCTCTTATTTAAAAGAAGTGATCGCAACCTTGCGTGGACCAGAAGGTTGCCCATGGGATCGGAAGCAAACGCATCAAAGCTTGCGTCGTTATTTATTAGAAGAAGCCTATGAAACAGTGGAAGCAATCGATTTGGATGATGTGGATGCGCTGTGTGAGGAATTAGGGGATGTGCTCTTGCAGATTATGCTCCATGCACAGATTGCTTCAGAGGAAGGCTACTTCACCATTGAAGACATCATTTCTACTCTGACGGCCAAAATGATTCGACGCCATCCGCATGTATTTGGAGAGTCGAAGGTAGCTGATGCCGATGCAGTGGTGGTGAATTGGGAGCAGATAAAAGCTCAAGAGAAAGCAGAGAAAGGGCTTGTGCCAGAAACAGCCTCCTTGCTTGATGCTGTACCAAAGGATTTACCAGCGATTTTAGCAGCCGTCAAAATTCAAAAGAAGGCCGCAGAAGTTGGGTTTGATTGGGACGAAGTGAAAGATGTCTACGCTAAAATTGAAGAAGAGTACAAGGAGGTTCAGCAAGCAACTCCAGAGGAACGAACAGGTGAATTAGGGGATTTGCTGTTCGCTGTAATCAATCTAGCTCGCTTCATGAAGATTGATCCTGAACAGGCTTTAGCGCTTACCAATCTGAAATTTAAGCGTAGATTTCACTATATTGAACAAAGGCTGCAAGAAAAGAATAAGCAGTTTGCCGATATGACTTTAGAAGAGCTTGATCATTTTTGGAATGAGGCCAAAGCTCAAGAGTAGCCACAGCTACATAGAGGAGGAATACTATGCGTCTTGATAAATTTCTAAAGGTGTCTCGTTTAATTAAACGACGTACGTTAGCTAAGGATGTATGTGATCAAGGACGTGTCGAAATTAATGAACGTGCTGCAAAAGCTTCCAGCAATGTAAAAGTCGGCGATTCTATCTCCATTCGTTTTGGACAAAAGATCGTTACAGTAAAAGTTGAAGAGATCAAAGAAAATGCGCGTAAGGATGAGGCTGCTTCCCTTTACACAGTAATTGGTGAGGTACCAGTACCGCGCGATGAAAAAGAAGAAGATGAATACCTAAGAGCATAAGCAACAGTTCTAAAAGGACATCCCCCTCCATATCTTGGTACAAAGAGGAACATTTTGTTCCCGGCGTTTTGGATCGTACTCCAGACCACCAAGATAGGGAGGGTTTTTATATGATCGAACCAAATAAACGACCTCGCCATGAAATTGTCATGATCAATCGGCGTAGTTTGGCTATATCCGGGGTAAAAAAGGTAGAAAGCTTTGATAGTGAAGAATTTCTGTTAGAAACAGAAGGCGGTTTTCTTACTATACGCGGCCAGAATCTTCATATGAAAAACCTGAGTCTTGAAACCGGAGAAGTGGCCATTGAGGGTTTCGTTCATGACATGGGGTATATAGAACAGGGGCAGGCCGGAGATCGATCGAAAGGATTTTTCGGCAAATTATTTAAGTGAGTATCAGTATTCAGTTTCAGACCATGGCTTTCATGTCCCTGTGCGGAATTTTTATGGGGATGGGGTTTGATACGTACCATGTCATAAAAGGCAAGGGCCGCTTCCCACTTTGGGCCGTTTTCATATTAGATTTGTTATTTTGGTTAAGTAGTGTGGGAATTGTTTTTTATGTGCTGGTATGGGTTAACGATGGAATAGTGAGATTTCCAATCTATCTAGGGATTATTATAGGAGCATGGCTCTATTTCCTTATAGGTAGTAAGGTTTATATCAGATTTTTGTTAACTGTGCTAGAATGGAGTATATGGGTATTTCAGATCAGTGTTAAATTTATTGACTTTCTATTGATTAAACCGATAGAGATAATTTTTCATTTTATCTGGATTATTCTCGGGTTCCTTTTTACTGTGCTGGCAAAGATAGGATTGTTCATTTGGCGAATCATTTCTTGGCCATTGTCACCATTTGTTCCATGGGGTCGTAACTTGTGGAAAAGTATTAGGGGCAAAATGGCAGGAGCAAAGGAAAAACTGAAGAAATGGTTTACCAAGGAAAACAAAGAGTAAAAAGGTAGCAAAGGTGGAGAGCAGACATGGCCAAAGAACGTCCCTCTCAATCGAATAATCTAGGTCGTAAGCGCAGACTTCGTTTTATTATGTTCTTCGTATTCTGCTTCCTTATCTGGACGTGCTATACAGCATATCTTCAAAGCTCTGTCATTGCGGAGACGGAAGAACAAGTAGAAGCACTACAGAAAGAGGCAGGGGAAGTAAAAGAGCAACAGGAAGAGCTAACCAATAAGATGAAACGATTAGATGATCCAGAATACATTGCAGAGCTTGCACGCAAAAATAATTTTATGTCCAAGCCGGGTGAGATCATCTTTTTGATCCCCGATAATTAAGCCAATTGGGTCTAGCTAAAATAAATTTACGAAAACGTACAATAGATTTTAAAAAGAGGAAGGTCATTTTAAACAAATGGCGAATATAATATAACAAGCCCGTTTCGCCGAGCGCGAATCACCTGATGGCCGACGTTGAACGCAAGACGTCGGTTTTTTTTATTTCCTTTCTTTAATGTTTTAAAGCGATAAAGAAATATCTTCTATTCAATCCTCGACAGGTACTTCAATCAAATCGTATTGCCTTGGGCATAAATCCATGAACCATCAAATAAATAAACGAGATACGTTTGAATTTGTCGGACGATTTTAGGAATATGCCTCTACCGTTTGACAAAATTTACAACTATCCATTCGTATAATTGGGTACACAAAACTCAAATGGGTGGTGCTAGTCCATGTTCAATAAAAGCCAAGTAGTTTCTCCGAATGCTAATCCTTTTACTCAACAACTATCTAATCAAGTATCACAAACGCTGGGGAGCTTCGGTGATAAAGTTGCTGCTTTTCTAAAAAAATGGCATATTCTTTCACTTACTATGGGTTTTTTATTAGGAAGAGCTCTTATTCTTGATGAATTATCTCCTTTTGTTGTTCCTTACTTCATCGTGATGTACTTTCTCCGCAGGGATACGTTGCTAGTAAGTTCATTGGGCATGCTGGCAGGCTCATTAGCTCACTCAATACCTCTAGGCATGCAGACGTTGCTTAGTATCATACTTGCTGCTGTTGTTTGCCGTATTGCGGAGAAATGGAAACGAAAAGATTTTTCCTATACTCCATTTATGGTTGTAGGGACCGTATTTGCTAGCCATCTGTTAGGTAAGGTTATTCAGAGTCAGGTCAACACATACAGTGTAACTATGATTGCGGTTGAAGCCATTCTCAGCTTTGTCTTAACACTTATTTTTATTCAGTCTTTATCCATTATTCACATAAATAAACCATTTGAGCCATTAAAAACAGAAGAAATTATATGTCTGGTTATTCTATTAGCTTCTTTAATGACGGGAACAGTGGGTTGGGTCATACAAGGAATCTCCATGGAGCATATCCTGTCACGCTATTTTCTACTGCTATTCGCTTTTGTTGGAGGAGGGACGGTCGGGGCCGCAGTGGGGGTGGTTACCGGGCTCATTCTCAGTTTAGCTGACGTGAGTGCCTTACAACAAATTAGTTTACTCGCTTTTGCCGGATTATTAGCTGGACTCTTAAAAGAGGGAGGGAAAATAGGTGTAGTAGCTGGACTCTTAATTGGAACCTCAATTCTAGGCATCTATGGCGGTGCGCACAGTGGGTTGTATCTCTCTTTAGTAGAGACCTCGATCGCCTCTTTCCTATTTTTATTAACGCCGGCTTCTATTTGGAAAAGAGTAGCCAGCTTCATTCCGGGGACCTCAGAGCATACACAATCTCATCAGGAATACATGCGGCGAATACGTGACATGACAGCAGGTAAAATTCAACAGTTTTCCGATTTATTTACCGAGTTATCCCATTCATTTGCTCAAACAGCCGAAATCAAAAATGGGGTAGAAGAGGAGGAGGTAGACCTTTATTTGAGCAAAGTGGCGGAGAGGACATGTCAGCTTTGCTGGAAAAAGGAGCAGTGCTGGGAACGAGATACTCAAATGACCTACGATGCGATGAGTAGCATGCTGATTACGGTATTTGAGCATGGGACGATGGAAGGTGCAACTATACCAAAGGAGTGGGAAAAGAAATGCGTGAAAACAGAAAAAGTAATTCAAAATATGGAGCAAGAGTACCACCAGATGATTGAACATAATCAATTAAAAAAACAAATTCAGGATAGTCGTAAGCTGGTAGCTGATCAATTATCGGGGGTATCACGAGTCATGAGTGATTTTGCACGGGAAATCCAACGGGAAGGAGTTGCGCTAAGCCTGCAAGAGAAGCAGGTTTCAAAAGCGCTGGAGGGTTTAGGACTATCCGTAAGACGTGTAGATATTCATAGCTTAGAAGAAGGGAAGGTGGATATAGAAATCAGTCAGCCTAGTTGTTATGGGAGGGATGAATGCGCCAAGATTGTGGCTCCGATGCTTACCGAGGTTTTAGGAGAGAACATCATTGTGAAGGAGAGACACTGTGAAGCCTTTAAGGATCAGCATTGCAAAATGTGTCTGGCTTCAGCCAAAACCTATGAAATTGAAATTGGAGTGGCAGGAGCTGCTAAAGGCGGCAAATTACTGTCGGGAGATAGCTTTAAAACAATGGATTTAGGAAATGGAAAGGTGGCTGTGGCGATCAGTGATGGAATGGGAAATGGGGAACGCGCTTTTCTGGAAAGTCAATCAGCATTGGACATGCTGCAACAGCTCTTAAAATCGGGATTGGATGAAAAATTATCTATTAAAACAGTAAATTCCGTTTTGGCATTACGCTCATCTGATGAAATGTTTGCCACAGTGGATTTGGCAGTTATTGATTTACAAACGGCAATGACGCGGTTTATTAAAATTGGTTCCACCCCTTCATTTATTAAGCGAGGAAATGATGTGTTCATGGTATCGGCCAATAATTTGCCGGTTGGTATTTTAGAAGATATTGAAGTAGATATCGTAACAAGAAATCTAAAGGCAGGTGATCTATTAATCATGATGTCAGATGGGATTTTTGAGGCTCCCCGCCATATCGAAAATAGACCGATGTGGATGAAGCGATTAATCTCGCAACTTGAAACAGAAGACCCTCAAGAAATTTCTGACTTGCTGTTAGAAAAAGTGATTAGAGAGCATTGTGGTGAAATTGTAGATGACATGACGGTTCTAGTCGCTCGGATTGATCGATTTGTACCACAATGGTCGGCGATACAGGTCTCGGGAATGGAGAAGATGGAGCGGCCGCGTGTAGTAAGTTAAAGGTATGTTTTTTTCCTCCCTCGCCCATAATGGTAAAAAATGCTACCCAAGAAAGGGGAGGTATCTGTATGGCAAAGCCAGCGACGCTTCGTCAGATTTTGGTTGTGACAGATGGCTGCTCCAATGTAGGAATAAGCCCGATTGCTGCTGCAACCTTAGCCAGAGAACAAGGTATCACAGTAAATGTGATTGGAGTGGTAGATAAGCATGAAATGGGTGAGCAAGGGGAACAGGAAATCCGTGAAATGGCTCAAGCGGGGGGAGGACTAAGCGATATTGTTTATCCTGCCCAGCTAGCCCAAACTGTCCAAATGTTAACGCGAAAAGCGATGACTAGAACCATTCAACATGTGGTGAACAAAGAATTAAAGCATATTTTGGGCGGTGCTGAATTGGAAGGTCTTGCTCCTGAAAAGAGAATGCAGGTGGCAGGCATGGTAGATGAATTGGGCGAACAGAGTGCTTTGGAAGTGGTTATGATCGTTGATACATCTGCATCCATGAAAAATAAAATGTCAGCTGTACAGCAAGCTATCTATGATTTTAGCATTAGCCTACGTTCCCGCAGCGGGAGTAGCAGAATGGCCGTTTGTTCATTTCCTGGGAAAGAAAAGCACCTTGAAGTACGTATTCCCTGGACGGATCAAATCGAAAAGGCATACGAATTAACGGCTGGTTTAACGATGAGCGGAATTACTCCGACGGGTCCGGCCATTACGGAAGCAATTGCCTTGTTTGAACACGTGGAGCTCCCTAAACCTTTAGCGGATCGCTACCGTACGAAGAAAAAAGCGAATGAAGAAGATGACGGTTATTTGCAAGACCATGTATTCTAATTCCTTGTTACCCGATGCTCCCCATTATTTTACGGGAAAATGGCACCATCAAACATATTCAGTGGTAAAAGAACTAGGTAGAGGAGCCAATGGTGTTGTCTACCTAGTTCTTCATGAAGGTAAAAAGGTAGCGATTAAATTAGGTGCCGATTCTATTGATTTATTAATGGAAGCAAACGTCCTCAAAAGTTTACAATCTCATAACCAAAAAATTGGGCCAAACATATATGATGTAGATGATATGATTGTAAAAGGCAAGGTGTATGCCTATTATGCTATGGAATACATTGAAGGGGAACGATTGGATCATAGCTTGAAGAGAGTAGGCAAAGAGTGGCTTATTTTGTTGTGCACACAAATCCTGTCTCATTTACAAATCATTCATGAGCTTGGATATGTATTTGGTGATCTAAAGCCAGAGAATGTCATTGTTGTACAGGCTGGTAAGCAGGTATGTTTAATTGATTTTGGCGGGGTAACCAAGTCGGGTCATGCCGTACGTCAATTTACAGAAGAGTATGATCGGGCTACCTGGCAAGCGGGAGATCGAAAGGCTGATGCTACATATGATCTGTTTTCATTAGCCATCATGATGATTAAGCTTACTATTGAAAAAGAGAAATGGGCAACACTTCCGGTATCAGGGCGACATGTTCAAAAGCTTTATGATATAATACGGGACAACGAATTGTTAGCTCCTTACCGCCCCGTATTAGGTAAGGCATTGGATGGGAAATATCCAACAGCTCTTCACATGAAAGCTGAACTCTTGCAAGCGTTTCGACAAAAGTCAGAAACGAGGGGAGATGTACCCAACACCAAGAAGCCTGGGGAAGGAATAGGAAGCAAAATTATTGGGGGAATCTTTGTAGCCTCTATGCTTTTGCTTGCTGGCTCGTTGTATTATGTATGGATGTGAGGGATCATTCTACATGACGTCCAATAATTATGTGATGGAGACGTGCCTTTTAGCTGGGGAGATTATGATTCGTAATGGAGCGGAAACGTATCGTGTAGAAGAGACGATGACTCATATTGCACATGCTGCAGGTATGAAAAGCGTCCATAGCTCCGTGACGACGACCAGTATTACTTTTTCTTTTAAAGATAATAATGGTGTGGATCGTACCCGAATGATTCGAATGCGTGACCGAACGATCAATTTGAACAAAGTAACGTTGGTCAATCAGGTATCTCGTCACTTTGTGTCGGGAGAGATTACCTTGGATGAAGCGCATATTCAATTAGAAGAGATTCAGAGAATGCGCTTTCAATTTTCAGATCGAGTGTTAAATCTAGCGGCTGGTATAGGCAGCGGCTCTTTTGCTGTTTTGATTGGTGGGACTTTTCTTGATTTTTTCCCCAGTGCTATTGCAGGAGCAATCGTCTTTGCCAGCGCTAATTATTTGTATCGCTTTCTTAAAATACCCTTTTTTGCCGAATTATCAGCCTCTTTTTTAGGAGGAATGTTTACGTTAATTGCTTCATGGCTTTTTCCCAATCATCTGCATCTTGGTGTTATGATTATAGGAGCGATGATTCCTTTGTTTCCAGGTGTAGCTTTGACGAACTCTGTGCGTGATTTAATGGCAGGCGATTTGGTTGCCGGAATGGCGAGAGGAGTTGAGGCAGGCCTAACCGCTTTAGCCGTAGCTGTTGCGGCCGCAGCTGTCTTGTCATTATAGGAGGGATTAGGCACATGTTGCTGGGAATGCTGTTAAGTTTTATTATTACCATTGCCTATGCTATGTTGTTTAATGCACCAAAACGCACCATTCTTTTTGCAGGTTTAATTGGACTGATGGGTTGGAATATCTATAAAATACTGCCGATGTTTGGAGCTGAGCTTACGCTTTCTTCTTTTGCAGCGGGAACATTTATCTCGCTGAGCAGCCGAATCCTTTCTGTAAAGATGCGTGTTCCTTCTACTAACTTTAGTATTGCGGGAATTATTCCATTAGTTCCAGGTTCGACTGCTTATAAATCGATGTTAGCGTTCATTAATGCTGACTACTTGGAAGGAATTACGCTTGGGGTCAAGACGATGATGCTGGCTGGGGCTATTGCTTCAGGTTTAATTCTTGGTCTCTCCATCTTCTCTCTATGGAAAGGAATCGAGGCACGTTATGTACGAAAAGGTACAAAAGCGAATGGAGCAGGATAGGCTGCTTTTGCCACATGAATCGATTGTGGTAGGCGTTTCTGGCGGAGTAGATTCGACAGCGCTGTTGCATATCTTAAGCAAAATGAATGAACAATATCAGTACGGTTGGAAGTTGTACGCTGTTCACTTGAATCACGGGTTTCGTGGAGAAGAGTCTGACCAAGATGCCGCATACGTGGAGGACTTGTGTCATACATTAGGAGTTAAGTGCTACTCCTTCTATGAAAGCGTGCCTGAAATAATGAAGGAAACCGGTCAAGGACCGCAAGTGGCAAGTCGTGAATTACGCTATCAATACTACCGGCAAGTAGCAAAAGAAGTAGGGGCTACTAAAGTAGCGCTTGCCCATCATGCTGATGATCAGGTAGAGACTATTCTGTTTCGCATGATGAGAGGTACTAGTCTACATGGATTTACTGGCATGCCGCAACGCAGATGGCTTCATGCAGAGCAAATCGAGTTGGTTCGTCCGCTTCTGCATGTTTTTCGCGAGGAGCTAGAAGCTTACTGTGAGGCGAATAACCTGCAACCGAGACACGATAGCAGCAATGATTCGCGCAAATATAAACGCAACTTATTACGGCACGAGGTGACACCTCATTTACAACAAGTAAACCTAAGATACAGAGAACACGTGCTTCAGCTAGCAGAGATGGCCAGAGTGGATGACGACTACCTGCAAAAGCTGAGTCAAGAGGCGCTAAATAGGATAATTGTAAAGCAGGAATCTGACAAAATTATCCTAGATAGGAAGTGCTTAAAAACTTTTGACCTTGCTTTACAAAGGAGAATGATTCCTCTAATATTAAGTTATCTCACAACTGAAACGGAGTGGTCTCTGCAGCATGTGGAGGCCGTTTTGCGTATCATTTTCGAGGAAAATCCTTCTGCTGTACTACATCTACCCTCCCATATTTTTGTAGAGAGGGTCTATGAGCAGGTATGTTTTCGTAGGCAAAAAGCCACTGCTCATGATTTTTCCCAGCCGTATTCATACCCTATTACCATACCTGGTACGATATGGATAGAAGAGGCGGGAATGTTCATACATACAAAACGGTATGATTCATTAACTGATTTACCAGATCTGTTATCTTTATCTCCTTATAGTGCTGTATGTGACGCCGATGCCTTGGTAGGCGACTGCATCATTCGCAGTAGAATGCCGGGTGACCGTATTCAACTCGGTACGGCTGGGCATTGCTACAGTAAAAAATTGAAGGAGCTATTTATTGATGAAAAAGTACCAAAAAGCAGGCGTGATCGAATTCCTATCTTAGTAGTCGGGGACCGAATTATTTGGATACCTGGAGTAAAGCGATCGACGCATGCCATGATACATGAGAAATCCCGTGCATTTGTTATCATACAGGCGGATTTCAGAGAAGAGTAGCAGGAGGTTACATATGAATAATGATATAAAAGAAATTATGCTTTCGAAGGAAGAAATTGATCAGAAAGTCAAAGAACTGGGTAAAATCTTAGCAGATGAGTTTCGCGATAAAAATCCGTTGGTTATTTGTATCTTAAAAGGTGCCGTTGTTTTCATGGCTGATCTTTTGCGTGAGATGGATATTAAGTGCGAGATGGATTTTATGGCAGTATCTAGCTATGGCAACAGTACGGAGTCCTCTGGTGTTGTGCGTATTCTGAAAGATTTAGATACAACTGTTCAGAATCGTCATGTTCTAATTGTGGAAGACATCATGGACAGTGGTTTGACGTTAAGCCATTTGGTAGAGCTATTAAAGCAACGTCATGCTGCGTCCGTGAAAGTAGTAACGCTACTAAACAAACCGGAGCGTCGTAAGGTAGATATTTCTCCTGATTACAGTGGCTTTACTATTCCTGATGAGTTTGTGGTTGGTTACGGTCTGGATTATGCTGAGACCTATCGCAATCTTCCTTATATCGGTGTTCTAAAACCTGAAGTTTATTCGAAATAGACAAGAGCTAGCTAGGTTGTGAATGGGTTTTACTCTATGCTAAAATAATGGAAGTGTCTTTTTTCGTGAGAGGAGGTAAGCAATGAATCGTTTTTTTCGGAATACAGGTTTCTATTTACTGATTTTCCTTGTCACGGTAGGGATTGTGAATTTTGTCCTCTCCGGAACCGATAAGATGGCTCCAATTTCTTATCAGGAGCTACGTAATCACCTCAATCAAGACAACATTGCAGAGGCATCTCTTCGTGTTGAGGGAGGTACATATCGGGTAGAGGGTAAGCTCAAACCAACTCCAGCCGGTCAGGAATCATTCTATACCAATGCACCGATTTATGATGAACAACTAGTTAAACTGATCAATGATAAGATTGATGCTAAGAAGATTAATAAGGTGGAGTATAAACCAGCAGAGGGTAACAGCATCTGGCTAACATTCCTAACTTCTATCATTCCATTCGTGATCATCTTTATCTTGTTCTTCTTCCTGTTAAATCAGGCACAGGGCGGCGGAAGCCGAGTTATGAACTTCGGTAAGAGCAAGGCGAAGTTATATAACGACGAAAAGAAAAAAGTTACATTTGAAGATGTAGCTGGTGCTGATGAGGAAAAAGCAGAGCTTGTAGAGGTCGTAGAATTCTTAAAGGACCCACGCAAATTTGCTGCCGTAGGTGCCCGTATACCTAAAGGGGTACTTTTAGTAGGTCCTCCAGGTACAGGTAAAACATTGCTTGCACGTGCTGTTGCTGGTGAAGCAGGCGTGCCATTCTTTAGCATTTCAGGTTCTGACTTCGTAGAGATGTTTGTCGGGGTTGGGGCATCACGTGTACGTGATTTATTTGAAAATGCAAAGAAAAATGCTCCGTGTATCATATTCATTGATGAAATTGATGCCGTTGGTCGCCAACGTGGTGCTGGTCTTGGCGGTGGTCATGATGAACGTGAACAAACGCTAAACCAATTGCTCGTAGAGATGGACGGTTTCGGAGCAAATGAAGGAATTATCATGATTGCAGCAACCAACAGACCTGACATTCTTGACCCAGCTTTATTGCGTCCGGGACGTTTTGACCGTCAAGTTACGGTGGATCGCCCTGATGTACGTGGTCGTGAGGCAGTTCTGAAGGTGCATGCACGTAACAAACCATTAGGCGAGGACTTGAATCTGGATATCATTGCTCGCCGTACGCCGGGCTTCACAGGTGCTGATCTTGAGAACCTGTTGAATGAAGCTGCATTGCTTACAGCGCGTAAAAATAAGAAGCAAATCAACATGCTAGAAGTAGATGAAGCGATTGACCGCGTCATCGCTGGTCCTGCTAAGAAATCTCGTGTCGTAAGCGAAGACGAGCGTCGTCTAGTAGCTTATCACGAAGCAGGTCATACAATTGTTGGATACCATTTAAAACGTGCTGATATGGTACACAAAGTTACGATTATCCCACGTGGGCAAGCAGGCGGATATACCGTTATGCTGCCAAAAGAGGATCGCTTCTTTGCTACCAAAACAGATCTGGAAGATAAAATTGTGGGTCTGCTTGGTGGGCGTGTTGCGGAAGAATTGGTTCTAGGCGATATCTCTACTGGAGCGCATAATGACTTCCAACGTGCTACAGCAATTGCACGTAGCATGATTACCGAATATGGTATGAGTAATTTAGGACCAATGCAATTCGGTCAATCTCAAGGGCAAGTATTCTTGGGACGCGACATTGGACACGAGCGTAACTACTCTGAACAAATCGCTTACGAAATTGACCAAGAAATGCAACGGATCATTAATGAACAATATCAACGTTGTAAGGACTTGTTGATTCAATATGGAGATCAGTTAGAAGCGGTTGCACAAACCTTGCTTCGCGTGGAAACACTTGATGCTGAACAGATCAAACAGATCATTGAAAACGGCAAGCTGGATAAAGAACCTGGGGAGGATGTTGTAGTAAACATTCAATCCAAGCCTGAAGAGCCAGTTAATCAAGTAACCATTGATAAACTCAACCAAGAACCAAAACCAGAAGCTACAAAAACGGATGAAACAGTAGACCATCCTGATAACCAAGAACCGAAATAAGAGCGCCGGATGGTGCTCTTATTTTTTTCTCGATGATATTTTGTCAATGACAACAGTGGGGGGATCAGCATGAGTGTAGCAGATTGTAAAATCGTAGCGTTTGATATGGATGGAACCTTGTTAAATGGCGAAGCAAAAATTTCCCGAGAAACATGGAAGGCATGCGAAGAATTACAACAGCAAGGGGTAAAGCTTTTGCTATCTACAGGCAGACCGTTTGTATCAGCTCGTATTGCATCAGACTACTACCCTTTTGATGGTTATGTGTGCAGTAATGGGGCCGCTTTGTTTGCAGAGGATGGAACATTATTAAAATATGCTGAATTACCGAAAGAAGTTATTATTTCTCTTGTAGAAATAGGCAGACAAAAAGATCTTTATTATGAGGTTCATGACCAGAACAGCAATCGTTGGATGGTTGATGAAGACAAAGAACGTATTGGACAGATGCTCTTCTCAGAACCGTTCATTACAGAGGGGATTACCTTAGAGCACACAAAGCGTGAATATGCCAATCGTCAATTTTCCTATAATGAATTAGCGAAGTTTATGCCTAAAGATGAGCTTTTACATAACATTGCTTCAGGAGAGTTTGTGATTAGCAAAATGTTCTTTTGGCATAAGGATACGAGTGTGCTGGAATGGCTGCGTGAACAGACGGCAGAGTTTATTGGAAAAGTGAGTTTAACTAGCTCTGGACCGTTTAATATGGAAGTGATTCCACTTGGGTTAAGTAAATGGATCGGCTTACAAACCTTTATGCAGAAATGGAATGTACCTGCAACGGAAATTGCAGCATTCGGGGATGCAATGAATGACTTTGAAATCCTGTCTCATGTGGGGCACCCAGTTGTAATGGAAAATGCCGAGGATGAGGTTAAAAAGCTAGCGAGATATATGGCAAAGCACCACTGTGAAGATGGGGTGGCATGCTTTATTCGTGAATATATGCTCCGGAATCAGTAATCATTTTACAGTTGGCCCACCCCTTGCTAATTGACAAATAGCTGACGGAGACAGTACAATAGCGCCGAAATCGTCTACATCACCTGGCAGGGGGTAAGGGTATGGAAGCTTTAGCTCTACAGAAGAAGGAGCAACGCAATGCCGAATTAAGAGAACGATTGTTTCAGCTAAAAAAAGAACGTAATGCCATTATTTTAGCTCATTTTTACCAACGTCCAGAGATTCAGGAAGTAGCTGATTTTATTGGAGATTCCTTTGGACTAGCACAAAAGGCAAAAGAAACAGAAGCAGACGTGATTTTATTTTGTGGTGTGCATTTTATGGGTGAAAGTGCAAAAATTCTCAATCCCAACAAAACGGTGATCATTCCTGATGAACGAGCTGGTTGCCCAATGGCTGATATGGTTAACGTGGAAGGATTGCGTAAAGTCAAAGCTCAACACCCCAATGCAAAAGTGGTCGCTTACATCAACACCTCGGCTGATGTGAAGGCAGAAACACACATCTGCTGTACATCCTCCAATGCACAAAGGGTTATCGAGTCGGTAGATAGTGACGAGATTATATGGGTTCCTGATAAAAATTTGGGTCACTATGTGTCACAATTCACAAACAAAAAAATGATTATTTGGGAAGGGTACTGTAACACACACGACCAGTTATCTGTGCAGGATATCATGCTGATGAAGGCAGAGCACCCAGAGGCGCTTGTCGTAGTACATCCTGAATGCCGTCCAGAGATTGTTGCATTGGCAGACTATGTAGGCTCCACTACTGGAATACTGAAGTTCTGTAAGGAATCGAACCAAAAAGAATTTATCATTGGAACGGAAGACGGAACAAGATATATGCTGGAAAAAGAGAGTCCAACGAAACAGTTTTATTTTGCCTCTAAATATTTGGTCTGTCCCAATATGAAGGTAAATACATTGAAAAAGTGTGTAGAAGCGTTAGAGACCTTAAAACCGCAAATTTATGTTCCCGAGCATGTGGCAAATGCGGCGCGAGCTTCGTTGGAACGTATGCTGGAGGTAGCACCTGGCTGATCCTAAAGGTAAGATAAATCATAGATGCTGAAAAAAGAAAAGTCTGCGCTAAAGAAGCGTAGACTTTTTTTGTATGATTGGGAAATATTGTTCGATTTACCTTTGATAGTGAGAATAATCTTGTAGAAAGCATTCATTTAGGATCGTAAACGTTTGATTGCTTATGCAGTCGGCATAGGAGTAGGTGTCGGGTCTGCATAGCCTTTGCTAAAGTTTTCGTCAATATATGTACGGATGTCCAACTTAGTTTTACCTTCCTGCATCATTTTTGCAGAAGTAATAGCTATGTCCATACATGCTTTGCAACGAGTGCCGTGATCGTCCCATGTGACAGAGCCGTCTTCCTTCACTTCTTTAATAAAGCAGTTTCCATTGTGTTGATGACCGGCAGACTCTCCACATCCGCAGTAACAGGGAATAGATTGAAGCAGGTCATTATGATCCGCTGCGATACGATAAACAGCTTTAATATTTGGGTCAACCGTATCCAAAAAAGTTGGGAGAGTGGAGATAGAATGGGTTACTTCCTGTAGATCGCCATTAGGTGCGTGTGACGTATGGGGTGCGTCAGGAGTCTGTTCTTGGTTTATAGCCTGAGAAGATAAAGAGGTTTCTACCGAACTGCCATTAGTGCATCCTGTGAGCAATACGATACCAAGGAGTGAGATAGACAATAGTTTTACTATTTTCACGTAAATTCCCCCTTATTTTCCCTTGATTATACCATAATCCATTCTTCAGGCTGTAGATGATACTATTAAATCGTAATGGTTCTTGTTTACAAACTACTCGCATATAAGTATAATGAGAGAGGCAAATAGGAATGATTACGAATTATAATAATATCGTAAGACATAAACAACAAATACAGACAAAAGAAGAAAGCATGGAGGAGGACTATATGTTACGGTTCGTTAAAAAATGGGGAGTTATTTTAGGTGTTGCAAGTATGGCCTTGTTTGCAAGTGGATGTGGCAATACGAATATAGCAGGTTCAGTACAAGAGAGTGGAAAACTTTCTGTGTATACAACTATATATCCATTGTACTATGTAGCAGATCGAATTGGTGGGGAGTATGTTTCCATTAAAAATGTTGTTCCGGCTGGAGTCGAACCACATGATTATGAACCTACTGCTCAGGATATGGTGGCCATTTCTAAGGCTAATGTTCTCATTTATAATGGTGGCGGTTTAGAAGCATGGGTAGAGAAAGCTGTAAAGAGTCTAAATCAAGCTAATTTACTAGCTGTAAATACGACGGAAGGGCTTACTCTTCTAGCTTCAGAGGAACATGATCATCATCATGAGGGTGATAAAGGGCACGAAGGTGAATCGGCAGGACACGTGCACGAGCATGAGCATGATCACGGGGAATTTGATCCCCATGTATGGCTTGATCCTACAATGCTAGAGAAGCAAGCTGCACAGGTGAAGGACGCATTTGTTAAGGCCGATCAGGCACATAAGGAGCAGTTTGAACAAAATTATAAAGCGCTAGTAAATGACTTGAACAAGCTAGACCAGGATTTTAAAACAATGGTAGAACAATCACCTAAAAAGGAAATTTTAGTTTCGCATAAGGCTTTTACTTATCTAGCTGCTCGTTATGGACTGGAGCAGATTGCGATTTCTGGTATTTCTCCTGATGATGAGCCATCGCCTTCTGAGCTAAAGAATCTAGTGGAGAAGGTAAAACAAAAAAATATTAAATATGTTATGTTCGAAACATTGACCTCTCCAAAAGTAGCGGAAGTAATCGCGCGTGAAACAAAAGCACAAACAGCGATACTAAATCCACTAGAGGGCTTGACTACGGAAGAACAGACAGCGGGCAAAGACTATATTTCCATTATGCGTGAAAACCTGGAAGTGTTACGTCAGGCCCTGCGATAAGCTTAAATAAAGATCGCCGCTCCTAGATTGGGGCGGCGGTTTCTTTTAGCAATACAATTATTTGTGTTCATTCGCATGTTCAACTCCTGCATGTATCAGCATACGAACATGATCATCATCCAAAGAATAGTACACCATTTTCCCTACCTTGCGATATTTAGCCAGGCCCATATTCCGTAATAGTCGAAGATGATGCGAAGCGGTCGCCATGCTAATCCCAATTACGGCTGCAACATCACATACACAGAGTTCATCTTCGAGGGAGAGGGCATAAATAATTTTGGAGCGTGTATCATCAGCTAAGGCCTTAAACAAAGGGGCTACTCCGTCTGCCTCTGTTATTCTCGGTTTTAATTGATTTACTTTCTCGACTTCAACGCATTCTATCTCACATACGTCTTTTTCCGTTTGATCTTCATAAGCCAAAGTGATCACCTCTTCCTTTCATTAATTATAGAAAACGAAAAGCTACTTCACAAGGATAGCAGAAAAGAGGCAAAGAGACTTGTGAAAGCCTTGAGTCCCTGCCCATTTCATAGTACCATGATAATATTAAATAAGAATAATTACGATTATGCCACAAAAGTTAGGAAGTTGATTATATGCACAATGCAAAAAAGCATGCAAGTGTTGTTTCTCTGAAATCCGTGTCTTTTCGTTACGAAGATGGAAAAACGGTTCTGGAAGATATAGACTTTTCAATGGAAAAGGGCGATTTTGTAGGTATTGTTGGCCCAAATGGTTCAGGAAAATCAACATTAATGAAATTAATTTTAGGGTTGATTTTACCTACCAAAGGCGAGATTAAGCTTTTTGGAGAGCCTATCCAAAAATTTAAGGATTGGACGAAGATCGGCTATGTTGCTCAGCAGGCAGCTCATGGGGCCAGTGGATTTCCGGCTACTGTACGTGAAGTAGTGGCTTCCGGACTGGTTGGCAAAGTAGGTTTATTTCGCCGCTTGTCTTCTGAACATCATCAGCAGGTCTCCGATGTAATTAAGCGTGTTGGTTTGTCTGCAAAGGAAAACGAGCGTATTAGCAACTTATCTGGTGGTCAGCTACAGCGGGTGTTTATCGCTCGTGCTTTGGTAGCAGAGCCAGAACTCTTGATACTAGATGAACCAACAGTAGGGGTAGATCAGGAATCTATCGAGCAGTTTTATCAGCTCTTACGTTCGCTTAAAGAGGATACGGGAATGACGATGATGATCGTAAGCCATGATGTTGGCGTCATGATTGAGTGGGTAAATAAAGTAGCCTGTCTACAACGTAGGTTACACTTTCATGGCACCGCAGAGGAGTTCGAGCATAAACAGGAGCAAATTTTTCAATCGATGTACGGTGAGAGCGTCAGGCTTTTAACCCATCATCATTAATCTGCCGCTGGGCGGAAGAAGGAAGGACAAAAAGGAATGCTAGCCGATTGGTGGAATTATGAGTTTTTACGATATACCTTGTTTTCAGGACTGCTGATCGGATTGGTTTGCCCGATCCTGGGGACATTTTTAATTGTTCGCCGTTTATCTATGATGGCGGATGGGCTTTCCCATGTGACGCTTTCGGGAGTAGCAGCAGGAATGCTTTTAGCGAAAAAGGTAGCTTTCTTTAGCGTAGTGAATCCCTTATTTTTTGGAATGCTATTTTCTGTGATTGGGTCACTGTTTATCGAGCGATTGCGTAAGGTATATCGTGCGTATCAGGATTTGGCGATACCGATCATTTTATCTACAGGCCTAGGCTTATTTACAGTTTTAGTGAGTATTGCTGATGGGTTTAATCAGGATTTATACTCATACTTGTTTGGGAAGATTGTAACAGTAACCATTGAGGATTTATTAGCCTTAATTGGGGTAGCTGTTGTAGTGATAGGCACAGTTATCCTGTTATACAAAGAATTATTTGCTGTGTCGTTTGATGAAGAATTCGCACGGGTATCAGGTGTGGCTAGACGCAGTATTAATCTATGGTTCATGGTACTAGTAGCTCTAACAATTGCCGCATCCATGCGAATTGTTGGTGTACTATTGATCTCTGCGTTGATTACGATTCCAGTAGCGGCCAGCTTGCAAATTGCTAAGAGCTTTCGACAAGCTATTTTCTACTCGATTTTGTTTGCCGAAATCTCTGTGTTAACAGGCTTGTACTTTGCTTATATGCTTGATTGGGCTTCTGGCGGTACGATTGTATTAGTGGCTGTCTTTATTTTAATGATTGTGTTGGGCTTCAAACGTTTACGAGCAATCTTACGTTGAAGTAAAGGAGGAGATTGCAGTTGAATTTGGAACAAGCGCTCCAGTTGTTAAAAGATAAAGGATATAAATACACAGGTAAGCGTGAAGAGATGCTGCGTATTTGTGCTGAGGAAAAGCGATATTTGTCCGCACGAGATATCATGGGACGGATGAAGGATAATTATCCAAGCTTGAGCTTTGATACGGTATACCGGAATATTTCTACCTTCGTTAAATTGGGCATTTTAGAAGAGACCGAACTAGATGGCGAAGGAAAGTTCAGGCTCTCATGCTCTACACATGGACATCATCATCATGTCATTTGTACAGTATGCGGTAAGACAAAATCATTGCCGAACTGTCCGATGAACGTTATTCCTGAGATTTCCGAGGAATTTGTCGTAACCGGCCATAAGTTCGAAGTATATGGAACCTGTAAAGACTGTAATGAACATATAGCTATGTAAAAGATATGAGATAAAAAGCACCCGGTAAGGTGCTTTTTTATTTTGTTATTTGCCGAAAGAAGCGATTCAAAAGCCCATTCATGAGTTTATATGACAAAGAAACGTCAATGGCTCGATATGTAACGGAAGTAACAAAGGCACGTCCCAATAAAAAATACCTGTTCTATTTGAGGAAAATAAAATGTAAACCTTTTGTAACTACTTAGCATTTTTTGGGGTGTATGATTAAAACAACAAGAAGACAACAGCTCAAAAAACAAATCACATTTATTCACTCAATTGATGGAGGTAATGATATATGAAAACATTAGTAAAAGTAGTAACAAGCGTAGCGCTTTGCGGTGGAGTATTTGCAGGAGTTGGAGCAGTAGCTAATGTACCAGTGTTTGCATTGGATACCCAAAAAGCACTGCAAGCCTTTGAAGAAGGAGCGCTTTTCTCACTGAAGGATTTGCAAGTAAAGCCAAACAGCTATGTACTTGATTACACACAAGCTGATCTTACTGGTGATGGTGTAGCGGACGGAGTAACCTTGATCGGTACAAAAGAAAAGAAAGATGATATTTTCGTAAGTAATATCATGGTTGTTATGCAAGATGGAAAAACAATGAAATTCACACAGGTACCAGTTGGAAAACAAAATAGCGGATATGAGCCAAAGCTAACAGTGGGCGATTTTAATAAAGATGGTGCGCAGGACGTATTAGTAGAAACGGGAGATGGCGGAAGCGGCGGAACGTCTACATATAGCTTGGTATCCTTTAAAGATGGCAAAGGTGCCGCAATGGTTGACCAAGAGAAGCTGAACGCTGGTGTTGACTTCGACATTCAGTTCACAGAAGGCTTTAAAGCAGAAATTACAAACAAAGCTACAAAAGAAAAAACAACGGTAGATATCAGTGAAAATAAAGATAATTATATCAAAAACGGAATTTATGATGCTAAAGGCAAGCTATTGAAAGCAGTTAAGGGCGCTCAAGACGGATTTGGCTCCTTAGAAGTAGAGGAACAAGCAGACGGTGGACTTGCATTGGTTGGAACACAACACATTTGGGGCAGCTACCACGCTGACAGCATCGCTATTGCAACAAGCACATGGAAAATTGATAACGGCCAATTGAAGCTAGAAAAAACAGAAGTAACAGCATTTGACCATGATAATTTCTCCATTGCTCCGAACTATGCACCGGGCGACAAATTTACAGAAGCAGCTCTTTCTACAAAAGAAAATAACTATGTCATTGATTCTAAATATGCTGATGTAAATGGTGACGGTGTGCGTGACGAAGTGATTTTGATCGGTCATAAGGAAGAAGGGGAAAAGGATTTCTTCGCTAATGAGCTAACAGTGGCTGTAAAAGATGGTAAAACCAAAAAACTCACTATGGGTACAGTAGGAAAAGAAAAAGCTGGCTTTGAAGCTATGCTACATATTGGTGCATTTAAATCCGATAAACAGAAGGATATCCTGGTAAGTGCCCCAACAGGTGGCAGCGGTGGCCTATCTACCTTTAGCGTGTTGACTTTCTCTGATAACAAGATTGTTCCATTAGTTGATCAGGAGCTGTTAAATAAAGGTGTAGAATACGATGTCGTTTTTAAAGATGGCTTTAAAGTAGAGGTTTCTAGCAAAGCTACTGGCAAAAAGGAAACCATTGATGTAAGTAAGAACAAAAAAGAGTATGTAGAAACTAAGGTTTATGATAATAATGGAAAACTTTTGCAGGAGACAACTGGTTGGGCTGATGGGCTTTCTGTGTTGACCCCGGTTGATGTGGACAAAAATGGTGTGCTAGAGCTTCAAGCTGTACAAAGTATCTCCGGAGCATACCATGCTGACCGTTTAGGTGTAGCAAAAACAACATGGACATTGAAAAATGGCAAGCTTGAGCTTACAAATGAAGCACTAGAATTAAATAAATAACATGCTGATTGTAAAGATGGTACTGGTATATAAACTGTAATGAAGAGCCCCTGTTATAAGTAAAGCTGATGATGAGTTTTGGTGTTGAAAAGTAAATAGATTGGACAAGAGAAGCGGCAGGAGCCTTTGGGCTTTTGCCGCTTTTCCGTATGCTCTCACCTGTATCTGCGTAAAGATTTTTCCCCAATGATTATCAGCTTCTGCTCATAAGAGGCATTTGCTATAATGATGAGGAAAAAAGTAGAGAATCACAGGAGATGGTGATGTGTGATGTTCCCGAGACATGTACTGAACTACCAGACTGATCATTTACCAAACATGTATACCGATGTGATTGTAGTTGGTTGTGGAATTGCAGGCTTATATACAGCGTTAGAAGCAAGCAAAAAAGCAAAGGTAATACTAATCAGTAAAAAGGGCTTGCAGGATAGCAATACTCGCTGGGCTCAAGGGGGCATCGCAGCGGTTACCGCCCAAAATGATTCTCCCGCATTACATCGTCAAGATACCATGCTGGCAGGCGCCGGAATTTGTACCTATGAAGCAGTAGATGTATTGGTGCATGAAGGGCCCAAGCGATTACAGGAGTTAATAACCTACGGGACTCAATTTGATAAAGATAGTAATGGTGAATATGAATTAACACGCGAAGGCGCTCATAGTCAGCGGCGTATTCTGCATGCACAAGGAGATGCTACTGGTGCCGAAATCGTCCGAGCTTTAGCGAAAAAGGTGGCAGAAACAACGAACATTACCTTACTAGAGGAGCATTTCGCTATCGACATTCTTACGCATCAAGGAGAATGTGTGGGAGTGCTAGCTCTTAAACCATGCGGGGAGCTGTTTGCCATACAATCGCACGCTACTATTCTGGCAACAGGCGGTGCTGGTCAGCTATATCGCTACACCACCAATCCGGACATTGCGACAGCAGACGGCATAGCGATGGCTTATCGGGCTGGTGCAGAGGTAAAAGATATGGAATTCATTCAATTTCATCCTACGGCTCTGTGCTATCCAGATGCCCCGCGTTTTTTAATTTCCGAGGCTGTCCGCGGAGAAGGTGCTTATTTGCGCAATGTGCTGGGTGAGCGTTTTATGTACAAGTATCATCCTCAGCAGGAATTAGCTCCGAGAGACATCGTGGCACGAGCCATTGTATCGGAAATGGAGACAACGAAATCTACCTTTGTGTATCTTGATATTACACATGAGTCTGAAGAGCTGATTAAACATCGCTTTCCGACAATCTATGATTTCTGTTTGAGTTATGGGCTGGATATGGTAGCTGATTGGATACCGGTAGCACCTGCTTGCCATTATATGATGGGCGGCGTAAAGACTGATTTATATGGCGAAACGAATGTACCGAGATTATTTGCGTGTGGAGAAGTCTCTTGCACGGGAGTACATGGGGCTAACCGCTTAGCTAGTAATTCATTATCCGAAGCAATTGTGTTTGGACATCGCATCGTAGAACGTTTACAAACGCTACCGCCTGTGATGTCAGCCATCTCGCTTAGTGAATCATCTCTACGCACTACCGGCAGAGTAGGGAATTGGAAAAAGATGCGGCTACAGCTACAAAAGATTATGCTGCGCCAAGTAGGGGTAAAGCGTGAGGAGCAGGGTCTGCGAGCAGCTTTGCAGGAACTTGAGAGCATGCAAACAATTCTATCGACTCATACAGTCAAACCTGAGGCCTTGGAACTGAAAAATCTGCTGACAACAGCCATCCTTACCACTAGAGCGGCCTTAGCTCGAACAGAAAGCCGCGGTGGCCATTATCGCGTTGATTATCCTGAGCAAAATGAAGAGAGATGGCTTAAGCATATTACGCAAGGTATCCATTCAGGGCTACAAGAGGAGAGTGAAATCCGTTTATGCTATGGAATAAACGCGAATTACAACGAAAAATAGAGGAATGGCTATTCGAAGATGTTGGTCATGGAGATATCACAACTATGGCCACGATTCCAGCAGATGAGAAAGGTACGGGAATCTTGTATGCGAAAAAATCAGGTCTGATCGCGGGCTTAGATATTGCTGAGCAGGTCTTTCATACCGTGGATCATGAGCTTAGTTTTCAACGCTTCGTAACAGAAGGCAGTCAGGTGCAAAAAGGGGACGTAATAGCTGAAGTTACCGGCTCGGTACAGGCTATTTTAACCGGTGAGCGCTTAGCCCTTAATTTATTGCAGCGTCTCTCAGGGATTGCGACACGTACCCAATTATTTGTGAAGGAGATTTCGCATACACAGGCGAGGATAGTAGATACACGTAAAACAACTCCGGGATTGCGATTATTAGAAAAATACGCAGTGCGTGTAGGTGGCGGACATAACCACCGGTTTGCTCTTTACGATGCAGTGATGATCAAAGACAATCATAGTAAAGGTGCAGGTGGCATAAAGGAAGCGGTAAGGAAAGCGCGTGAAGCCATTCCCCACACAATGAAAATAGAAGTAGAAGCTGAATCACTCATGCAGGTACAGGAAGCGTTGGAAGCAGGAGCAGATATTATCATGCTGGATAATATGTCCTGCGATCTGATGAGAGAAGCGGTCCAAATCATTTCTGGAAAGGCAATCATTGAAGCATCTGGTGGAGTTACATTGGAGACGGTAAGAGCTATTGCTGAGACTGGTGTCGATGTGATTTCAGTGGGCGGACTTACGCATTCCGTTGCTGCCTTAGATATTAGCTTAGATTTAAATCAACGGAAAAGATAGTCAGTGTTAGCCGACAAGATAGAGAAAAGAGGAACTACCCATGCTACTCGTAATGGATATAGGCAATACGAATATTGTGCTCGGGATGTATCAGGGAGATCGATTAGTGTACCATTGGCGTATTGCAAGTGATCGCAATAAGACTGAGGACGAGTACGGCATGCTCGTGCTCAATTTATTTCAAAACGCAAAGCTTACGCTCGAAGCTGTAACGGGAATTATCATTTCTTCGGTCGTCCCGCCTTTAAATAAAGCGGTAGAGAGTATGTGTGAAAAATATTTTTCCAAGAAGCCGCTATTGATTGGGCCAGGCATCAAAACTGGGCTAAATATAAAAGCAGAATATCCAAGAGAGGTGGGAGCAGATCGAATTGTCAACGCGGTTGCAGCGATTCATGAATATGGCGCTCCTTTATTGATTGTTGACTTCGGTACGGCTACGACTTTTTGCTATGTAGATGAAAAGAAACAATACTTAGGGGGTGCAATCGCGCCGGGTATCGGGATTTCGACCGAGGCGCTCTTTACCCGTGCCGCAAAGCTGCCGCGTATTGAGATTGCCCAGCCTGCGACTGTGATTGGCAGAAATACCATTGCTTCCATGCAGTCCGGTATTTTTTATGGTTTTATTGGTCAAGTTGAGGGTATTGTGAGCAGAATGAAGCAGGAGTGTAACAGCAAGCCAACGGTGGTTGCAACAGGGGGACTTGCCCCACTCATTGCGAAAGAGACTGATTGTATTGACGTGGTTGATCAGCATTTGACGTTGAAGGGTTTACGGTTGATTTATGAGCGAAATGTGTAAGATTATGCTCGAAAGCCATGGGATTTGCTCCTATGGCTTTTTTGTTAACACGTCGTTTTACCTAGAGGAATCGATTTAACAGGTAGGGAGTCATAAATGATTGTATAGAAAAACTACACCTCCAATGTTAGATGTGTGTCTAACCATTAAGGTGTAGTTTACAGGAAGACAGAGCAGTTCCGTTTTATGAGTCCAAAGGGCAGAGATAAACCCCTTCAACATTACAAATTTTTTCTAGAAATTCCCTATTAGATTGGTCTGTTAAATAGGTAGGGCAAGCAAAGTCACCAGGCCATATAATGAGATTTAAATCTACAAAGTAAAGGCAAGTTGAAATATAATCACGAAGGTTTAATTTAAGGAGGAATTCAAGATCCTTCAATTCAGATACTTCCATGATTGATTCAAAGAGCTTCTCTTGGAGCTCTTTCAGTTTGTTCTGATCAATATCTTCGGGGAATATGGTATCATATGAAATGCTACTTTCCACGAAAGTGCGAGAACAAGTCCATAAATTTCTAAAAACATTTAGAAATTTGCGTTCAAGCTCTAAATAGTCTTGCTGCTCCTTAATTTTCTTGCTCTTTTTATAAAAAATCTCTGCTTGATTATATTTATCCCAATTTTGAATTAATGTAGGAAATCGATTGATTCTATACATTTTATTCGTATATTGCTTATCAAACGCATCCCATTTATCAACAAATAGAATATCCGTATCCCAATGTTCAGGTTCATCACAACCCTTTTTTAGATAATCCATGTCGATGGCATAATGTGAAATATAGTCCTGGAACGTTACAAAACTCTTATTTTCCAACAAATTTCCCCTCTTTCGTCAAAGAAGAAATTCTCTCTCCTGTTCTATCATTCAATTTCCATACATCTCCTTTATGTCCTACTTTATCGCCTCCAGTTCCTCAAATGCAATCGTTTCAAAATCTTCAGTTACTATTACCTGTTTAGCTTCTATAACTTGATTAGGTGATGCAAAGGTTCCCGTAACACCACTGGTTAACATGACAGCAACAATAAGAGAAGAAATAATTTTTTTATAGAAAAACACCCTTTTGGAAATATTATGAAACTAACTTTTATTAGAATATAATTATTTAGCAAATATTAAAAGTTAATGTAAGTGAACTTTTTGTGTAAATTTGGAAGAAAATATAGTGTTATTAAACATCTGGCGTAAAAAATGGTTGGATCATCAAAGATTGATTGTAGATGCTCCTTTAAGCACTCTATATTTCTTTAGGAAAAAACCATATGAACTTCCTACTATTAGACATAGAAAAGGTAGGAATGAAAGAATGTTTTAACACCATGGGGATTTCTTCATGGCTTTTTTTGTCCCATAAAGCGTTAGTACACTTCTTTTACCAGATAGATATGGAAAAAGGGGGAGGGCATTCCATGGGAGGCTATCGGTTTAGCTATATTCGTCTGCTAGTTATTACGCTGTTGGCCATTGCATGTGGTTATCTAACCTATCAGACAGTACGGCCTGAGCTGTTTTATTACATCAAGGTAAAGGAGCAGAGCGAGCTAGAAATAGGGACCCCTCTGTCCCTTGATCATGTTGAAAAGGGAGTATTAGAAATGGGCAATCGTTTTTTTAGTAGTTCGGGTGAGGTACCCGGTTTTATTCCTTGGGAAGAGGTCAGTCATGTAATTGGAATACCAGTGATCCGACACGTAAAGGCGGGTGTCCCATTACTAAAGGCTGATATTTCAACAAGCACGGAAGAAAACCAGCTACAAGGTAACCACCCTAATCAAACGGCGATGACAATACCAGTTGATAACATCAGTGGTGTATCAGCACAGCTACAGGAGAGAGATCGTGTTCATATATATGCTTCTTTTAAGGATGAGGAGGGGGCACATACTGGACTTTTGCTGAAGGCAATGCCGGTAGTCGAGGTACAGCGTGGTTTAGACGGGGAGGGGGCAATTCTAAAAGCAGTGACGATTTCCTTAACGCTTCATGAAGGGAGGTTACTCACCCATGCCCTCCACTATGGCAAGCTACATCTAGGAAAAGCAGGGTATGGCAAAGACTTAATATCAGGAATTGGAGACGCTCATTTTGCTAAAGCATTGATGAAAGGTAATAAAAGCTGGACAGATATAGAAGGAGAAGGAGGAAGCTAGAATGCAGGATCGGCCTAAAAGATTGTTGCTTGTCGATGAGGATGAGAAATGCACAAGTGATTTAGTAGAACAACTAAAAGAGAGTCAGTATGTGAAGGTATGCGGAGTGGTAAGTGACTTTAAAGAGATTTTCCATACCTTACAAGCAATGCAACCAGATATAGTATTGGTTGGTTTTTTTCGTGAAACAGATTTAAGTCTTTTATGTCATCGAATTCGCTTTTACTTTCCAACTATTACCTGTATAGCTGCTTGCGATTTACAAACGATGCAGTGGGAAGCCTTAATAAGGAATCTCGGTGTATTTGTATTACAAAAACCAATTTCCCCCTTAATGATTGAAATGGTTGTAAAGCAAGATACAACTCAAGGAAAATTACCCTCTACGACTCTACAATCGTTGGATACTATCAACCGCCAATTTGCGCAAGCCCCTGTAGTACCATCTCTTCATCTATCGGATGACGGTCAGTCTGTAGGACATCGCCAGCATTTGATCACTGTTTATGGACCAAAAGGAGGAGTAGGTAAAACATTTATATCGCGGGAATTAGCAATCTATTACTCGCGTCACCCCTTAGAAGGAGAAAAGAATAGAGTGCTTGCTATTGATTTTAATTTAGATTTGGGTACGTTTGCTACGTCATTAAATTTACCGCGTACCCCGAATCTGTTCACATGGGTTCAAGAAATACAAGACAGATTAATTCAAATAGTTCAAAGAGACGGACGAGATCCTGATTTTATTAGTCATGAGGAATGGCAGGAGTATGCCGCTTCGATGGCTCTTTATCCAGAGGAGATTGAGCGTTACATTGCGATACATCCTGAATCAGGGCTGCATGTTCTTACTTCCCCAAGAGATATACGGCAAAGCTTTCATATTAAGGATTACCACTTATACATCATTCTCGAAACCATTAAACGAAGTGCATACAATGTTGTTTTAATTGATACGGCGCCAGATACTACGGATGCAACCATTCAGGCATTATTTTTCGCTGAACGAGTGGTAATGGTAGGGAGTCCTGTGGTAGATGCAATTGAAAATATTCACAGAGTCTTAAAGCTACTGCGTGAAGCTGAGTATCCCGAACAAAAAATTCAAATCTGTATGAATCGGCTGCAAAAGCGAGAGATGTTTACTTTAGAAGAGATGAAAGCATACTTCCAGCTACACCCCAGTCAGACGCTACTAACCATTCCTGATGATGACGAGGTGAAAAGATCAATTAATACAGGAGTCCCACTGATGCTCACCACATCTAGGTCCCAGACTAAGCTGGCTATCGAAAAATTGGGACAGGTACTCATTCCTCATACCGAAAAAGAAGGACAAATCTATGGTGATTCTACAAATAAAACGAAGAAGGCAAGTTTCTTTAAATGGTTTAGTAAAGGGGGCTGGGGACGATGAGTTTTTCACGCCAAAAACTATTAGGAACAGAAAGACAGAAGCGGCTAGATATATCTGAATTAAAGAGGCAGGCTCATGATTTTTCAAACCTCCGCAGGAAAGTAGATCATGTTGTTCAGGAAAGTGCCAGTAAATATGTAGAAAGGGAATGGTTTTTATCCCAGGAAGAGGAGGCACATGTAAAGGGACAAATTGTTGAAGCCTTTGGAAAACGATTATGGGAAGAAAAAAGCTCACCTGCCTTGATAGAGGAAGTGAAGGAGGAATTGCGACGATTGGTTGAACGGCAAGCCCCACTGCCAACCCATCAATTGGAACTTGAGGTACACCGGATTTTGCACGAATTAATTGGCTGGGGGCATCTGGATGAATTGCTGGAAGACCAAGATATTACAGAGATCATCGTACAAAAATTTAGTGATGTAGTAGTGGAACGAAAAAGTACCGGTAGGCTGGAACGTCTGACGGAGAAGTATTTCTTTGATGAGGAGCAGTTGTTGCGTTTGATAGAGCAGATTGCGGCAACTATGGGACGAGAGTTTAACGAATCCAAAGCTGATTTGCATACTCAACTTCCCGATGGATCAAGGGTTACCGCTACGCATCGATCAATTTCACCAGATGGTCATATGCTCACAATTCGGAAGCATCGTGACCTTCTATCTCAAACGGATTACTTGCGGTATGGTTCCATCTGTAAACCGATGTTGTCATTTTTGAAATATGCCGTGGGGGTAGCGAGAGCCTCTGGAATTGTGAGTGGAGGTACAGGTTCAGGGAAAACCCACCTATTAAATCTTATCTCTCAATTTATCTCTCCACAAATTAGTGTTATTACGATTGAAGATGTCTTGGAATTAAAGCTACAGCATCCGTTTGTTCGTAGATTCTTAACGAAGCCAACTAATCATGAGGGGAGAGGTGGATTTTCCATACGTGATTGCGTTAGGCTTTCTCTACGGAAGCGCCCAGATGTCATCATTGTAGGAGAGACTCGTGGAGGAGAGATTGTCGACATTATTTGGGCTATGAATACAGACCATCCAGGTAGCTGGAGCACCGCCCATGCCAATTCTCCACGTGCTTTGGTTGACTCCACTTTGCCAATTTTGTTTGGAAAGGCAGAAGAATCCTACAGTTCCTTAGAGAGAAACCTGATGATTGGTTCAGCTCTTAACTTAATTGTACAAGTTAAACGTTTTGAAGAGGATGGTAGCAGGAAGGTTGTCTCCATTACAGAGGTGATCGGTACTGGTGAGTCAGACGAGGACAAAATTAGAAGGATGCTATCCGTCAAGCAGGTGATATCGAATCGAGTATACCTTCAAGATATTTACGTCTATGAGCCACTAGGTGTAAAAAAAGGCAAGGTTGTTGGTCAATATAGGTGGACGGGATATAGACCAGAGGGTCTGATAAAGTGTTGGAAAGCAAAGGGAATAAGTGAAGAGGAAATAGACGCGATGTTTTTTAGGGAGCCTATTAAGCTGTAACAAGGGAGGGTGAGCTAATGTTAGTTGAGTGGATCGCCCGTTGTGTGGCTGTACTTTCAGGTGGACTTATCCTGAGCATTTTGATACCCGCTGATTTTTTGAAACGAAAAGCCGAAAATAGCTCCACGCATATGATAATCTCAGAAATGCATCGAAATCGGAAAAGCTGGAACATGCGAATGGAGGATAAGCTCAAACAGGCCCGTCTAGATATCGGAATTCAAAGATATGTATTCTTCTGTTTTGTTACGGGCTTATTTTTTTATGCGCTCACTTTATATGTTTTAGACTCTTGGTGGCTTGCCTTACCCTTTTGGTTTATTGGAATTTTAGTTGTTCATCGTTGGCTGGCAGCTTGGCGAAATAAAAAAAGAGAGCGCTTTGAAGAGGAGAACCAGAAGGCACTTCGGATTATTTCCAGCTCTATTCGTGCGAATCCCTCTTATGTTCATGCTTTTGAACAAGTGGCTACTAGTAAATTTATTGATAAAAGTATTGCACAAGAGTATGGAACGGTTGTTGAAAAATTGCGTGGGCAGCTGTTACTAGAGGATGCAATGAAATGGTTGTATGTAAAAACAGGATCACCAGATATTCAATATCTAGCGACAATTATACAGGTTCAGCGGGAATTAGGCGGTGATATGGCTCAAACGTTAGATATTGCTGTTTCTTCTTTGATTCGTAGGAAGCAAGTAAGAAGAAGACAGGTATCCGCTTTGTCCCAAATTTTATCGCAGGTTAATTTACTCAGTGCGATGCCTTTCTTTTTTGTAGGTATTTTATATGTGAACAATCCTAATCATTTTGCTCCATTAACAGAGAGCTTGAGTGGTCGTTATGCCATGCTAGGGAGCTTTTTATTAATTATAGCTGGGGGAGAGATTATTCGTTATTTAGCCCTGTCAGTAGGAAGACATGATGGATAGGGAGGTAAGGCAATGGCTCTTTTAGCAAGTGTATGGATTGGCATTTTAATAATGATGGTAGCCTTTCCTTTTTTTCATGTAGTTTATAAAGGAGAGAAACTAAGCTTATTTACAAGATTTTTTTCAGAAGAACCAGAAGAAAAGCGAGAGATAGGACTGTTTTCAAGAGGTCAACGTATCATATTGTGGATGACAGCGCCTAAACGCTTCGATGACTTGGCCAGAAGATTAGGATTTGATTTGTTTCGCGTAAAAAAACAGCTTCAGCGTTTGCGTTGGAAAACAAAAGTAGAGGAATGGTTCATTTTAAAAGCCCTAGGCGCATTATTTTTAGGGTGTGCAGTGATTCTTCTAGGCTACCAGTACCTGCGAGATGGAGAGATAGACATTTTTCATAAAATCGGACTAATCCTCTCCCTTCTGTTATATTTTTCTCCTAACCTTATTATCGATTGGTATGACAAACGTGCTCAAAGGGAGATAGAGGTGCAAATCCCTATCTTTTTTAGCATTGTATTGGCACTTGTGGAAGTGGGTATGCCCGTTCATGTGGCAATGAGTAGGGCTGCAAGTAGATATCCTAAACGACTTGGACAAGAAATAGCTCGTTTAGAACTAGAGCAAAAGAGGTATGGTAATTGGCGAAAAGCTTTAGAGGAACTGGCTCTGTGTTGGGAGTTGGCCTCTTTTTTATCAATTGTAACTGATATACAAGAGGCTTTGACTAAAGGAACTAATATTTCTCATTTATTGCGAATGCATATTGAGGAGCAATTACGAAAGGAAGAAGACCAAATGACAGATGAGGTAAATCGAATGAGTGTAAGGCTGTTACCCCTAGTAGTATTGTTTATGGGGGTCCCTCTGATGTTTTTAGTGCTTGGGCCATCTCTTATTGGGATAAAAAATCAGCTTTAATAGTAAAAATTTATTTGCGACTGGTCTCTATCTTTTGTGAAAGTAAGATTATAAGAGGGAGGCTGGAAAATATGAATTATATTACGCATTATGCTAGACGATTTTGGAAAGAGGAGGATGCTGTGACGATCGTAGAGATGGTTATTATTGTAGCAGTAATATTAATTTTTTTAATCCCCACATTGGTTGAGCTACGTACAGCCGAAGATCAGAAACTAAAAGAACTGCAGGAAAAAATAAGCAAATGAGTCTTGTACTGATTTCAGTGTTGGCTATAGCGGCCTATTACGATGTACGATACCGGAGGGTCCCTAATTGGCTTGTCGGTCTAACGTTATGTATAGCCTGTCTACAAAGAGGAGCGATTGGTGAAATGTGGCAGATGGTAATAGGAGTAGGAATGGGGTTTTTGCTAACATTGTTACCTGTACTAGTAAAGGGTATGGGAATGGGTGATCAAAAATTGCTCATGCTGGTAGGCAGTTATACAACTCCAGTTGCTATCTATTGGATTTTTTGTTGTTCGTTAGTAGTGAGTATTTGCATGCTTTTGGTTTTTCCTTCACGTTTTACCTTAATTCATTATCATTTGAAGAGCAGCGCTGGGATGTGGTTTGCTCATCGTAGGATTTGGTTGCCTGAGGTAAGAAAATCGGCTTTAGCTCTCCCATATGCGTTAAGTCTTTTAATAGCGTACATGATTTATTATGTGAAGCATTATGTTGAATAGATATAGAAGCTTTGGATATGTAAGAAATCAGCGAGGGAGTCAAATTGTCGAGTATGTGTTTGTTTTTCCTCTTCTCTGGTTTTTATTTATTTATGGGTGTGATCAATTTAGTATTATGTATCAAAAACAGAAGGCTTTAGCTGCATCATATGAGGCAGGAAGATTTGCATGTGTACAACCTAACTATGGATTAGCCGTCTATATGGCGAATAAGTTCGCTGAAAAGGAGTTAGAACAGGCTCTTTATTTTGAACATAAACAGATTGAATTGATAGTCAAGGGTGGATGGTCACAAGGAAATCATGTAGAGGCAAGAGTAAGCATTACATTTCCGCTTTTAGGATCAGGAAAGTCCCATACTGTGGAAGAATCATATTCAATGATGATTGAAAATGGAAGAAATCGAGGCTGATGTATATGACTAGTATGTCTTTAAGAAGAATCATAGAGGAAGAGCGAGGGAGTATTTTACCTACCTCGCTCTTTTTTCTTATCTGTCTTTGCTTATTGTTATCTATGGTGTTGTTTATGCAACAGGTAGATGTAACACAAATGCGAATGCAACACACGGCGGATATTATCGTTAAAGGAGCAAGAACAGCAGGGCAATGGATCGAAGTGGATTCGGAAACTAAAAGGGAACGAGCTTTATTAATAACTACAACAGAGGAAGCTAAGAGAAAAAAGGCGAGTATTATTCGAGGGGCTAGAGAACAAGCGGACATTCTGTATCGCTTAAATAAACCAGGGCTGGATCAAATAGCTGGAGATATTAGCATCACTCATCAAAAAGGTGAGAAAGCCTCATTATATACTCAGGGAATCTATCATTTAGCTATTGAACTAAAAAAGAAGATTTATATGCTATTTGAGGAACGAGAACTCCTTTTTCGAAGAACATCTCAGGCTGGAATAAGAAAAATAGCAAAATAGAATAATTTGATAAAAATAGGATAATTTTGATATTTTTGTCCTAATTTAACGTGCTAATTTTAGGGAAACCGACTGGAAGTAAGGAGTGTATCGGCATGCCCTCATTAATTATCACGAAATATAAGAAAATATTAGCTGGAACACAAAAACGTTTTTCACCTTATGAGTTTGAAGATATCCAGTTTCGAAAGAAAAAAATTCAGCTCATTATTCGGTATGCAGTTGAGCAAGTAATGAAATGGACGCCTGAGCAAGCTAAAACTCAGCTTGCTTTACAAGATATTAAAAAGCTAAAGCTACACTTAATTACTGAATTCATTCAACCTCCGATCGAAGCGAAAGCGACAGATGTGTACTATATTATCGACTATGCTTATCCTTACTTACCTAAATTATCAGAAAAAGATAAGGCGCTCTGGGTGTACCAAGAAGTTCTTAATGGTAGCCGCAGGCATTTCCCAATGCATTATTTTCAGAGCGTATTAGGCGAGAAACGAGCTAAAATTTGTTTTATCTATATGTGCGAAGAGCTTTTAAAGATTACCAGCATCCTTGAACTTCCGAAGGTTTTTGGAAAAACGGAGCAAGCCTATCAAATTCTACGTACATACAAGCTAAAAATTTTGGTGGATACTTTATATTTTTCTCCTTTTGATCTCATTACTGAGATATACCCTGAATTAGCTGATCCAAAATTCTGGGGAGAGGAGGGTTATTTTCAATAAATTAGAGCAAAGGTCAGAAATATTTGCGAATACCCTCTGTCTTTTTATACCGTAAAGATAGTTTCATAAGCTTATAAGCGTATGAAACGGCCGTTAATCTGTTGGTGAGAAGGAGGGTTGCTATGGCAACGGGAATTGCTCACACGACGCAAGCTTTGACGTTGGAAGCGATCATTGGTCTTCAGGTTCTTTATCAGAAACACAGACCAGGGGCATTTCTCTCAATAGAGGGAATGCCAAAAGGTACCTTTCCAATTGAGTCAGTACACCAGTTTGGAAAGCGCATGGTCATCAATGACGGGTTAATCATGATGGAGAGTGCTCCAACCGTCATAATCCGCAATGGAAGAATCGTATTTCTATTGCCGACGGGGGAAGAACTGTATCTTATGATTCAGTGATTGTCCTACTACCGCCTCTTCTTATAGCAGTAAGAGGCGGTAGCAAATTCTTAGTTTTTATGACGCGTCTCTTATAATCACACAAAATATAGCCGAAATATTTTAACTATTATAGGAGGTTTAATGACTATGTTAGCCAGTGATTCTATGGAGCTAGTGGAACGTTGTTACGAGCAAGTCTGCAGCTTATTGGGGAAGGAGGATTTAAAAAATAAATTTATTGATTATGTATTCGTTGATTATCAGGAAGAGGTGGTAGCCGAGTATGATGCAGATTTTTTCTATCAGCACTTGCAAAAGTTACAGTTAATTCGTTGCCGAAAAGACTTTGATCAGGCTGTAGAGGCCTGGTATGAGAAGAAAAGGCTAGGTAACAACAGAAGTACGGGCTTTCACTCCATTTTATTTTCTATTGTACGTAAAACGATAGGGATGTATAAGATAAGAAACAGACAGGAATTAATCAAGTATGTAACTCATGTGCTTACCAATTCAAACGGCTATATGAAGCAATGGCGTTCGAAAGGGAAAAGAACTAAAGTGATGTATTTTCATTATTTATATAAAATAGGAATCCGTAATGGTAAAGATATTGAAGCACTAGTTGATTCATGGCTTATTGAAAATCCTCAAGCTTTTGATGAATATCAACAAGCTTATTATCAAAGACCAATTAGACGAGGCAGGCCCAATAACGTTCAACTAAGTAGACTCATCGATCAAATTAAACAAATGAAGCCAGCTCTAAATAGGAAAGAAAGAGAGCGTATTCGTAAGATTTTTTATTACTATCGCAATCACCTAGAGATTAATGGAATGGTATCGAAATTCCTTAATTATATAGAAGCTAAAGATCGGAAAAATCAGTGTGACAAGAAGGAGAATAATCAATTAGCAAATAATTTATTAAGTCAAACTAGAGAAAACGAAACGATTTCTCGAAATATTTAGAGAGTTAGAACGAGAAATTCCACTACGTCAGCTTGAATCAAAGTCGTGGCTTCTCCATGAAAAAGAAAATGAATACATACTCCTTGGTAAAAGCAATTGAAGTAACATTAGAAGTAATTGTTATTATTAGTATATCCTTCAGCAGGCTATAGTTTCATCTCGTATCTAACAGGTAGTAAACCTCGAAAAGGAGAGCTACTTTTCTCTACGAATGAATCGATAAAAAGAAAATAAAAAAATAGAAAGTTGAGATGTTATCTACTCTCTATCCTTCTTTTTCAATAACCACACGTATTCCCCACCAGCAGTTTAGAAGCTTTAAGTTGGGTCAAAGTAAGGTGGTGCAATCCTCTAAACTGAAGATAAAAATTAAGATAGCTGAGCTAATAAACAAAGGCTAATGAAAAGGCATTAAGAAAGTAAAAATGACTTTGCCTGATTCCTATCCCAGGCAAAGTCATAACAAACCAAACATTGTTCTAGTTTAAAATCCCTATTTACCATGGTTTATTCAAGTGCTTATGTTTCCCAGCTCTCAGATTGCTTGTGTATGACATTTATATGATCTACTAATGGGTCAGTATTTTTATTTGTTACAGGAGATATGACCACTTGAAGCTGGAACTCACTATTTAACGGGTACGTGAAGATCTGTTCTTTGTTTCTGTTAAAGTATCCTTTTAATTTTTCACCTAAGGCTGTTTTGACCTCCGATAGATGTATGTCTTGTAAGCGAAGATCAAAGCTTCGGATTTCGATCAGTAGACCTTTAGAATCATATCCGACAACAGTGCCGTGCTTACGATAGATTGCATAGGTAGTTTTATAGGGGGTGTCCGTTTTGTCAGCTTTACCCCAGCGTTGCTCTATTTGCTCTTTAGTGGTTCGCCCCACTACAAAGTCTTCTACTAGCAATCCCTTAGAAGCTGATTCATTTATTCTTTGTAAGAAATCAATATTATCTCCCAGCATGAGGTTTTTCCGGCCGTCTGGATAGACGACACTTACATGTTCGATTTGCGGAGATACATCATGATCCCTAGCAGATGGTTCAGTTGTGTTCGAACTATTGTTGAGGCTGATTGGAGTAAAATAAAATACTAATTGATAGTCTCCGCCAGCAGGATAGCTGTATTTCAGTTGATCCGTGTACTGTTGCACAAATTGGGGCTTCCCAAGAACCTGTTCCACTTGTTCTTTATTTAGAGCGGTCAGCCGAGAGTCGGTTGAAATAATTTCTACTAGCACTTCCCCTTTATTGTAAGCAAACGCTAATGACTTCTCAGGGTAATTAGCAGTAGGCAGACCAAATCGTACCTGATCCTGCCCTTTTGATTCACCCCACACTTTTTTTATGTCGTCCGCTAGGGATGTTTTTACAGCAATATCTGCATTTATTACTTTGCCGCTTCTGGCTCGCTCCATTACATTTTCTAAAAGCTTGTTTTGAGCCGGAGTCACTGTTTGGGTATTTTTTTCCACACCTGTCTTGCTATCGTGTAAAGAATTGAGTGGATCAGTATTGCGTAAATCAGTATTACGTGACTCCTTATAATCACTTATAGTTGCAGATACTAGACTTTTGTTTGAATTGATTGGCTGCTCCTTTTGCACCCATGCATTTCCTAACCAGAAGGTAGCTAGAACTAATGAACTGCACACAATTCCTTTACTGATCCAAGTAAAATAAACAGAGAGATCAGTTCTGTGTACCTCTTTTTTCTCTTCTCTTAGTAAATGAGCCAGCATGTGTTGTTTGCTTGTAGCATCCAGCTTATGATCTGGGAGTGTTTGCAGATGCTTTAATGTTTGATTCGATTGCTCATCTAGGTTTGAAAATTTATTAGATGACACGATTGATCACCCCATCTACATCAGTTTCTTTGCCTAAGCTTTTTTGTAATGTTTTTAAAGCACGATGCAAGGTTGTATTTACTTTGCTTTCGCTCCATTGTAGAATTTCCGCGGTTTCACTAGGGGATAACCCCTTTATGCCGCGTAAAATCACAACCTCCCGATAGGAAGGCTTTAATCGCTGTACAGAGGCATAGAGCAATTGATTTTCTTCCTGTTTACCTACAATCTCTTCAGGTGTTCCATCAGGTGACTTGATTTGTTTTAACCAGGTATCTGGTAGCCAACTCAAGTAGCGTTTCTTCCGTTCATGATCAATTGCTGTATTGCGTGCAATTGAAAAAAGCCAGGTTTTAGGTTGGGCTCTTCCTTCATATTTTTCATATCCTCTAATAGCTTTCATGAAAACTTCCTGCACCAAATCTTCTACATCGCGGTTACGCGTATAGTAAACTAAAAACTTATATATATCGTCACTATAACGAACAAACCACTCCTCAATGTGTTCGCGCCTAGTCAATTTGTGTGACACCTCTTTTAAAAGAATTACCCTCAGATAGTTCTAGATGTAAAATCAGTTGAATGTTCGACATAACAAACCAAAACAGCCAAAAGCCCAAAAGCCCAAAAGCCCAAAAGCCCATCCTCAACTTACTTGCATTACCTGAACCCTCGAAAATACTGGGTATGTAAATAGACGAGAGGATCAAAGCTTGCTTACACTTTTTTCGCTCATTTCATTTATTTTCTTATAAGTAGGCAACAAATGGGCATCCAGATATTACATATAGGAAAAAATGCAACTTTTTTGGGGGTTGAGGAGTCAATATTAGTAGCGAGTTAATTCAAAAAGTTTTTAACTTAGAGGGTTGGTACAAGGTAAAAATGGTGTACACTGATTAACAGAGGATCAGTTGGCATAAAAAATACACTAGTACGATGCCGCTGTACTAATGATTCGCTACAAAACATTTTCCGGTAAGTAGTAATGTGAACGTTATCTCCTACGTACGATAAACTTACAGCCAGTGCGTATGTATATCATGAAAGGTATAGCATAATTAAGGAATTAATAACTAGATGTAAAAAGTTCTAGTTCTTTCAAAAATTTTGTTCACCTTTTTCCTGATATTCTGTTAACATAAGGATTATACAATATGTTTTAATGTGTCAACAGGAGATAACTGAATATTTCTATTTCCGATGAAGTGAGGGTTGCACATGACCACTATGAGTCACACCTCTTTCCAAGATTGTGCCCGGCGTTGGCGTGAAGTCGAGAACGAATTATCAATTGTTGTTCCTAAATCTTTACGGTCAGATACTTCCGCGTTATTGTTTTTGGAGGGCGTAGCAGCAACACCTATGTTGGATAAAGATGAAGAAATGCAATATTTGATTCAGTATCAGCGTGATGGTGATTTAGAAGCTCGCGAGATTCTAGTACGTGCTTATCTTCGTTATGTCGTAAACACTGCACTTCGTCATTTAAAAAAGGGAATGCCGTTCCTTGATCTGATTCAAGAAGGAACAATTGGGTTATTTACCGCAATAGAAAAATTTGATATTACAAGAGGCGTCCGTTTATATCACTATTCGCATTGGTGGATTTCACAAGCCATCACACGTGCTATCAGTGACAAAGGCCGTCTTATTCGCATACCTGTACACATGCATGAGCAAATACGCCTCTATCAAAAGAAAGTAATGCAATTGGCTCATTTGCTAAACCGCAATCCTGAACGACATGAGATTGCAACCTATTTAAATATTCCCATGGAAAAAATGGATACCATCGAGTATGCTCTTCGTATTAAAATGGAGTCAATCGATGAGCAACCTGTTGAGCTCTACATGGAAGATGACGAAGAATTGCTAAGCTACGCTGAAATTGTTGATGACAAAGAAAGCTCATTAGATGACTGGATTGAACGAGTTGATCTAAGGGACCAGGTCTTTGATGCTTTATCTGTCTTAAGTCCACGTTCGCAAGAAATCATTGCGATGCGCTTTGGACTGTATGATGATCAGGTTTATACGTTAGAGGAAGTAGGCAAGATGTTTGGTCTTACTCGCGAGCGTATACGTCAAATTGAAGCGACTACGATTGAGCGATTGCGCAAACAGAAATGTTCACGCAACTTGATGGAGTACCTTTCCTAAGGTATGTCAAAAAAACATAATTCATTCATTGTCCCCATAATTGGAGGTCAAAGGAGCTACATGCTAAGAAGCATGATCATGCTCCTTTTTATTGTCTATTTTTCTTGTGTCTGTGAAACTTCTTTTCAACCGAATAAACTGAAAATTCTATCATTGAGTAGGGTTAACCCCCAAAGGTTTGTCTTATAGGCAGAAATCATTATACTATTTATATGAAGAAAGTAAATAAGTGAGTAGGCAAGTAGCCCATTTTTTTATTAGAAAGCGGGAAAACTACACTTTGAAAGGTATCTCCACTTCTGAAAACTTATTTTTGTAAAGTAGCTATGGTAAAATAACTATAAGGGAGTGATAAAGATGAGTGACCACCAATTGTGCCCAAAGCTTGAGACTGCTTTTGAATTGTTGGGAAAACGCTGGACGGGGTTAATTATTTGTGTGTTAATGACAGGGCCTAAGCGCTTTAAAGATATATCTGAAGTCATACCCGGTATGAGTGATCGGATGTTGGCGGAAAGATTTAAGGAGTTAGAACTAGCTGGTGTTTTAACGCGGAATGTTTATCCTGAAACCCCTGTGCGTATTGAATACGAGTTGACAGATAAAGGAAGAGGGTTAAAAACCGTCATGGATGCTGTGCAAACTTGGGCCGAATCATGGGTACATTCTAAATAAGACTGGATGGAGGACTCCTGCCTCATACGCGGGAGTTTTGTTGTTCATGAAATAGCTAATTGATTGGATCAAAGTTACAAAAAACAAGAGAAATACTTTGGTGCAATCAATTACCTACAGTCAGACGACGGTAACCAGAGAGTGCTAAGACTAGCGAATGCGTAATGAGCACACGAGGCACACTGAACTAAGAGAAGTAGAGGATATGCAAGGAGGACGCTTATGAGTGACTATTTAGTAAGAGCAACGGGTTTTAATGGGAATGTTCGAGCATTTGCTGCCCGCACGACAGGAATTGTAGAAGACATTAGAAAAAGACACGGTATGCTGAACACTGCTAGTGCAGCTTTAGGGCGAACGCTTACAGTAACAGCGATGATGGGTGCTATGCTTAAAGGGGACGAACGTATTTCAGTCAAGATTAATGGGGGCGGTCCGATCGGTAGCATTTTTGCAGAGGCCAATGCCCACGGTGAATTGCGGGCGTATGCAACCAATCCACAAGTTCATTTCGAGTTGAATGAACTTGGTAAGCTAGACGTTCGACGTGCAGTAGGTACAGATGGATTTTTATACGTAACAAAGGATTTAGGTCTTCGAGAACCGTATCAAGGTAGTGTGCCGATTGTTTCCGGTGAGATTGGTGAGGATTTTAGTTATTATTTTGTGGTATCAGAGCAGACTCCGTCGGCTGTAGCTGTAGGTGTGCTGGTTAACCCTGAAGATCATTCCATTTTTGGATCAGGTGGGTTCATTCTGCAATTACTTCCTGGTACTCCTGAAGAGGATATCGCGAAAATTGAAGAGAAAATTAGTAAATTGCCGCAGGTATCACGCTTAATTGCAGAAGGTATTACACCGGAGGAATTAATTGCTAAGGTATTGGATAACCCTACTATTCATAGTAAGCTAGATCTTACCTTTAATTGCGGGTGCTCTGCTGAAAAAGTGGGCAACACATTAGCTAGCTTAGGTAAGGCAGAATTAATGAGTATGCAAAGAGAAGAGGGCGGAGCTGAGGTTCACTGCCATTTTTGCAATGAACTTTACCAGTTCAACTATGATGATTTGCAGGAAATCATTAATGATTTGGATAAATAAAGAATAAGAGACAAAACGGTGGAGACTAGAGCATGAGACATGTGCGATTGCTAACGACACGTCAACTACCGTTTTTTTCTTGCCCTAATATTATAGAATTTTAATGAAATGGAGAGAAATGGATGCGTAACGTTCGGTTTTTGTGGAGCTTGATTGGTGCGCTCATCTTGTTGTTAGCTGTTGTATCGGGTGCTTGGTATAAAGGCGCAGGTCTGGCGACGGTAGCTAAGGTAGGAGATGAAAATGTTACAGAGCAAGCGCTAAATTCACAATTAAAAGAGCGCTATGGAAAGCAGATGTTGGATCGAATAATTGATCACCAGCTCGTCTTCCAAGAAGCAAATCGTCTACAACTTACTGTTTCTGATCAGCGAGTTCAGGAAGAGATTCAAAGGATAAGAAGTCATTTCCCGCATGAGGGTGATATTCCTAGTGAGGTGCAGGATCGATTGGGACAGACTCCGGCCCAAATGGAGCAGGAGGTTCGCTATCAATTATTGTTGAAAAAGCTCGCTACTAAGAATGTAACAATAGGTGATGATGAACTGCGAGCTTATTTCCAGCAACACCAATCCGATTATATTCAACCGACCACCGTACATCTCTATCGCTTGTTAGTAAAAACGGAAGCCGAAGCTCAAAATTTATTCCAGGATCTATCAAAGGGAGCAGATTTTATTACGTTGGCTAAAGAGCGATCCATAGACGCCCACACAGCTCCCAATGGTGGAGATATGGGGATCGTTGTTTTAAAGGACGACTCTTTAACGGAAAATGAACAGTTCGCTCTTCAGGATATGAAAGTCAAGGAAGTATCTGCTCCCATTCCTGTTGAAGATGGTTATGCATTATTGCATATAACAGAACGGAAGGAAGAAGTGGTTCCAACCTTTGAACAGTCGAAGGAAAAGGTTTTTGAGGACATGGCGATTGCTAAAGCGGAGTCGTTTGATGAAATTTTAAATCGTTTACGTAAAACGACCAAAGTAGAAGTGAAGGATTTAACATATCGTTGACGCTAATGAATATGATTTGTTATAATACCTACAAATCCTAGCAAATTACTCGGTGATGATTACTTGAGGGGGACAAAAACATGCGGGTTGCACAATCTATTACAGAACTGATTGGAAATACGCCATTAGTCAAACTCAATCGTGTCGTAACGGAAGACATGGCTGATATCTATTTAAAGCTGGAGTTCTTTAACCCCGGTAGCAGTGTGAAAGATCGTATTGCACTTTCTATGATCGAAACAGCCGAAGCGGAAGGTAAATTGAAGCTTGGCGATACCATAATTGAACCAACTAGCGGTAACACCGGGATCGGATTAGCGATGGTGGCTGCAGCGAAGGGATATCGTGCTATCTTGGTTATGCCAGATACCATGAGTATGGAAAGACGTAATTTGCTACGTGCGTATGGAGCGGAATTAATCTTGACCCCAGGAGCGGAAGGAATGGGAGGAGCGATTCGTAAAGCAGAAGAACTTGCTCGCGAGAACTCCGACTATTTTATCCCTCAGCAATTTAATAATAAAGCCAATCCTAAGGTACATCGAGATACTACAGCAAAAGAGTTGCTTGAACAGGGAAAAGAGATCGGTGGTATTGACGCTTTTATTGCTGGTATCGGTACAGGTGGTACTATTACAGGCGTGGGTCAAGTGCTGAAAGAGGAATACCCAGAGGTAAAAATTTATGGGGTAGAACCTCAGGCCTCCCCGGTTTTGTCTGGAGGCAAACCAGGGCCGCATAAGATTCAAGGAATTGGTGCTGGATTCGTGCCGGAGATTTTGGATACGTCTATCTATGATGAAATTCTTCCTATTGAAAATGAAGCTGCTTTTGAGACAGCTCGTCGTGTGGCTAGGGAAGAAGGAATTCTAGGTGGAATTTCCTCAGGTGCGGCTATTTCAGCGGCTCTCGATGTAGCGAGTCGTTTAGGAAAAGGAAAAAAAGTTGTAGTTATTATTCCTAGCAATGGTGAACGCTATTTATCTACGCCACTTTATCATTTTGAGGATTAATATTGCTTCAGGCTTTTAAGCAGGAATAATGCTATGGAAGTGGTTCGCACGCGTTGAGGGCCACTTCTTTTTGTCGTTATAGAGCAACTAGTGCAGGAGCTGCTATCTTTATTGAAGGCCCATGAATCGTTGCTATGAAATGAGTGAATTCGAAAAACAATCTTACAAAAGCTTCCAAATGATGACTTACAGCCACCAAGTCTGTATGTTATGATATATCAAGACCTATTGCTTTTGACCAATTGACTTGAGAATGAAACACTTCTGTCTATATAAGAATTAGTAAAGCTCAAAGCAGGCTGTACCCAAGCTGTTATAGGTATCAGGTATGATTATTCTTGAGCGGAAAGAGTGCGATGAGTAGTGGAAAGAGAGCAGTGGTCTTGTGGAAAGTAGTTGAGCTGAGTGAAGAGTTTGAGAATGAGAGGCTGAAAAGCCGAGAGGAGAGCTGAGTATGATTATTATGATTGATAACTATGATTCCTTTACGTACAACCTAGTACAATTTGTTGGGGAGCTGGGTGAGGAGTTACGGGTATTTCGTAACGACAAAATCACGCTAGAGGAAATCGAAAATATGAATCCAGATTACCTGATGATTTCGCCAGGTCCTTGCACACCGAATGAAGCTGGGATTAGTATGGATGTCGTTCGTCATTTTGCAGGGAAGATTCCGATTTTTGGCGTATGCCTTGGTCATCAATCAATAGGGCAAGTATTTGGCGGGAAAATAGTGCGAGCAGATCGGCTTATGCATGGAAAAACCTCGGAGGTATTGCATGATGGTAAGACCATTTTTGCATCCATACCTTCCCCATTCCAAGCTGCGCGCTATCATTCGCTGGTGATCCAGGAAGAATCCATTCCAGAAGAATTAGAAATTACAGCTCGTACACCTGAAGGGGAGATAATGGCGATTCGTCATAGAGAGCTACCTATCGAAGGTGTTCAATTTCACCCTGAATCCATTATTACTCAATATGGAAAGCAAATGTTGGAAAACTTTTTGACGGCTTATGCAAAAGAGACTCAACCTATCAAATAATGAACCATTACTTCAAAGCCACTTGCAAAAATGATTGCAGGTGGTTTTTTCAGGAAAGAAATAAACCAAAATCACAGCAAGAGTGGTTCGAGGAAAGTTTTAGTTATGATACTATGATTTTATGTGCGACAGAAGAGAGATAAACGTCTTATAGCTAGGAGATTAAGCGGATGTGGGTGTTTGTTAATGATAAAATTGTACCCGCTCAACAAGCGGTAGTTTCAGCCATGGATCATGGCTTTTTATATGGTATCGGTCTATTTGAGACCATTCGTATATATCAAGGAAAACCATGCTTTTGGAATGAGCATATGCTTCGTTTGGAAAATGGAATGACTGATTTACGCATTCGTCACAAGTGGGAGCGTAGTGACATATATCGTGCTGTGCAGGCTACTCTGGAGAAGAATAAGCTAGAGGATGCTTATGTACGGATTAGTGTTACTGGAGGAGCAGAAGGTGTTGGCTTGCATAGTGGTGTATATGAGCAGCCATCGCTTTATATTTTTGTCAAATCTGTAATGCCGATCGCAGAGCCTCCTATTGCCAAGAGGTTGAAAGTAATCTCCTTTCCAAGGCAGACGCAGGAAGGAAACCTACGTTTTAAATCTCATAATTATTTAAACTGTGCCCTTGGTAAACAAGAAATAGGAGGCGCACCGGATATAGAAGGTCTATTTTTGACAAAAGAAGGTTATATCTGTGAAGGGGTTGTCAGCAACGTGTTCTGGGTCAAGGACAATATCGTATATACGCCTTCCATTGATACTAATCTGTTAGCAGGAATTACCCGAAATGCTGTCCTAACCATTGCACATACAGGTGGGTTTAATGTGGAGGAAGGACTTTATCCTCTTGAGGAACTATTTAAAGCTGATGAGGTGTTCGTAACCAACTCGATTCAGGAGATCGTACCGGTATCGACTGTTGAGAATGTAGAAGTTCCATACGTCTATGGAAAGCTGACCCAAAAGCTGCATGAAGCCTACAGGCGATTGGTAGAATTGTCCAACTGATTATGTTATGCTTTCCACAATATAAAAAGGAGTTCGAAAAAGATGAACCATGATCATGAGCGCTCTCAGACCAAATTTACATCACTATCATGTGGTACATATAATCTGCCGTTACACGAAAGAACATTAATTATGGGAATCCTTAACGTTACTCCTGACTCTTTTTCAGATGGAGGACGTTACAATCAGCTAGATGACGCTATGCGGCATGCTGAAAGGCTTGTAAAGGATGGAGCGGATATCATCGATGTAGGGGGAGAGTCGACACGGCCGGGTTCTCAGCTTATTAGTGCGGAACAAGAATTAGAGCGAATTATTCCGATTATCGAGCGCCTCTCCCGCGATATAGATGTACCGATCTCTGTTGATACCTATAAAGCTCGCGTTGCCGACGAAGCATTGCGGGCAGGAGCCCATATTATTAATGACGTGTGGGGAGCAAAAAAAGACTCCGAAATGGCCGCTGTAGCTGCTAGATGGAATGTGCCGATTATCCTAATGCACAACCGAGAGCAGATGGAATACCAGGATTTCTTTCCTGACTACATAAAGGATTTACAGGAATCTATTCAACTAGCTTTAGCAGCAGGCGTGTCAGAAGAGATGATCGTGCTTGACCCAGGTATTGGTTTTGCAAAAACATTGCAGCAAAATTTAGAAGCTATGCGTCGGTTGGATGATTTAGTGGCTCTTGGCTACCCTGTCTTACTGGGAACCTCACGAAAATCTATGATTGGTAAAGTTCTTGATTTACCTGTGGATGAACGTCTAGAGGGTACAATAGCAACGGTAGCGTTAGGCATTGAGAAAGGTTGTCATATCATGCGCGTGCACGATGTTAAGGCCATAAAACGAACAGCAATGATGATGGACGCTATAAAAAAAGGGGCGCGTTACAATGGATAAAATCTATTTTAATGGTATGGCTTTTTATGGTTACCATGGTGTTTTTCAAGAAGAGGCTAGGCTAGGTCAAAGGTTCTATGTTGATTTGGAGCTCTCACTTGATTTGCAAAAGGCTGCTGATACGGATCAGCTAGAATACACCGTTAATTATGCAGATATTTACGAAAGAGTGAAGGCTATCGTTGAAGGAGAGCGTTATCAGTTAGTGGAAAAATTGACGGCGCAGATTTGCGATGGTTTGTTGAGTGATTTTCCTTTAGATGAAGTCAAAGTAAAAGTAACAAAACCAGACCCTCCTATAGCAGGGCATTACCAGTCAGTTGCAATTGAGATGATTAGGAAGAAGGGAAGTAACTAGCATGGGCAATCTTACAAAAGCATATATTGCCCTTGGATCTAATCAGGGAGAGCGAGAAGCTATGCTTAAAGGTGCCATCGCCTGGTTACACGCACATGATTTCATTCAAGTGTCTCGCCTTTCTTCTGTTTATGAGACTGATCCAGTGGGCTATCTTAACCAGCCTGCCTTTTTAAATATGGTGATTGAAATTGAAACAAGCTTAACGCCCCTTGAGTTATTGCAGACAGCCTTATCGATTGAGCAAAAATTAGGGAGAGTTCGTCTTGAGCGCTGGGGGCCGCGCAATATTGATATTGATCTGTTGCTTTTTGGAGAGGAAGAAGTGGCGTTGCCGAATTTGGTCATTCCTCATCCAGAAATGATTCATCGTGCTTTTGTACTAATTCCGCTTCAAGAGGTATGGCATGGAGTTATTCCGGGAACAGATTTATCCATAGAAGAAGCAATCCATCAATGTATAGAAACGCAGGGGGTACAGGTATGGGGGACATTAGATTGGGGAGCCGAATCAGAGCGTTCCGCAAATTAAAAGGCTTTACACAACAGCAATTAGCCAGTGAGATGGGTGTATCATTATCGTTTGTGGGTACCTTGGAGCGAGGAACCAAACCACCGACTGAACTGGTATTACGGAAGATAGCCAACACTTTACAAGTTGAATATGAGGAATTATGTGCTATAAATAAAGGGAATGAAAAGTAGGCAGCGTTCCTTCGCTTAAGGAGGTTTTATATATGAAAATCGGAAACATCGAATTAAAAAACAATGTTGTCCTAGCACCAATGGCAGGAGTATGTAATCCTGCTTTTCGCTTGATTGCTAAAGAATTTGGCACAGGTCTAGTCTGTGCTGAGATGGTTAGTGACAAGGCGATTATGCATGGCAACAAAAAAACATTAGATATGCTATACGTAGATGAACGTGAAAAACCGTTGAGTCTGCAAATTTTCGGCGGAGATAAGGAGACTTTGGTGGGAGCGGCTCGTTACGTTGACCAAAACACCAATGCCGATATTATCGACATTAACATGGGGTGTCCTGTCCCTAAGATTGTTAGCTGTGATGCAGGGGCTCGTTTGTTATTAGATCCGGAAAAAATTTATGAAGTGGTTTCAGCGGTAGTAGATGCTGTGGACAAACCGGTAACAGTCAAAATGCGCTTGGGCTGGGACGAGGATCATCTATATGTTTTAGATAATGCACAGGCGGTAGAGCGCGCTGGTGGTAAGGCGGTTTCTGTGCATGCTCGTACTCGTGTTCAGATGTACAAGGGTCACGCTGATTGGGAATGGATTCGCCGAGTTAAAGAGGTGGTTACTATTCCGGTTATCGGTAACGGTGACGTAGCATCACCAGAGGATGCCAAACGTATGTTAGATACTACAGGCTGCGACGGGGTTATGATCGGTCGTGCGGCTCTAGGGAATCCTTGGATGCTTTATCGGACGATCCAATATCTAACCACAGGTGAATTACTGGGTGAACCTACTGCTCGTGATAAGGTAAATATCTGTTTGCTGCATGCTAAACGTTTAGTTGCATTAAAAGGACCAAGAGTTGGCATACTTGAGATGCGCAAACACGCTGCGTGGTACCTAAAAGGCTTAAAAGGTGCCACTCAAACGAAACACCTGATAAATTCTGTTGAAACAGAAGAAGAATTGTATCGCTTATTGCATGAGTACGTAGATTGGGTAGAAAGCGGCGCGTTTGATGATACAGAGATGGAGAAAGAAGGGTCTGTAAAAATCTCTGCCTTATAATGGAAATCAAACATTGACAACGTATTTCTCATATCCTATAATTCATCGTATTATGTACTTGAAGCTGCCAGATCATGATCTGGCAGCTTTCCCTATGACCCACTGTATTACAAAAAGAAAACGATTACCCCTAGTATATTAAGTGGGTGATCTACATATAATCCTGTGTACTTTTTGATAACGGGATTAAAAATTGATAAACGGGGGAATACGAAGATGTCTGAAAAAGAAGTCATCCTTACACCTGAAGGCCTTGCCAAGCTTGAGCAAGAATTAGAAGATTTAAAAACGGTTAAGCGTAAAGAAGTTGCTGCGCGTATTAAAGAGGCCATTAGCTTTGGAGATATTAGTGAAAACTCTGAGTATGAAGAAGCTAAAAATGAGCAAGCGTTCATCGAAGGGCGCATTCTAACCCTAGAAAAAATGTTACGTAATGCTCGCATTATTACGAACGAAGATGTTGATACCAATGTGGTAAGTGTTGGTTCAACTGTTCGTCTAAAAGACCTTGAATTTGGAGACATAGTAGACTACACTATCGTTGGTTCTGCTGAATCTGATCCATTAAACAATAAAATTTCAAACGAATCTCCTGTTGGTCAAGCCTTGCTTGGAAAAGCAAAAGGATCTACAGTAGATGTAAACGTTCCAGCGGGCGTTATTCAATACGAAGTACTTGAAATTAATCGATAAGCTCACGTTAAATGGCGTACCAATCTTTTGATGGTACGCCCTAGTCCTATTCAACGGGCTTTAACAGAGCGTTCTGTTAGGAGTGAAGAAGGAATGGCAAGAGAAGAAGACCTACAACAAGAGCAAGGAACTGAGCAAGAACTACACGAATTGCTACAAGTTCGCCATGACAAAATGGATCAATTACGTGAATGGGGCATTGATCCGTTTGGAAAGAAATTTGAACAGAAGGATTTTGCTTCGGATATTACAGCTAGCTTCACGGACAAAACGAAAGAAGAACTTGAAGAAGCGAATCACGAAGTTACTATCGCCGGTCGTTTAATGGCAAAGCGCAAAATGGGTAAGGCAAGCTTTGCGCAACTATTGGATCGCTCTGGTCAAATTCAGATTTATGTGCGTAAAGATACAGTCGGCGACGACCTATATAACGTTTTTGATTTAAGTGATATCGGGGACATTATCGGTCTTACTGGTACTTTATTTAAAACAAAAACAGGCGAGTTAAGTGTCAAAGCGAAAAGCTTAGTTTTCCTAAGCAAATCTCTTCGTCCATTACCGGAGAAATTCCATGGCCTAAAAGATATCGAGACACGCTATCGGAAGCGTTACGTGGATTTGATTGTTAATCCTGAAGTACGTAAAACATTTATCGCACGTAGCCGTATTCTAACTGAAATGAGACGTTATTTGGATAACCTAGGATATTTAGAAGTAGAAACACCTACTTTGCACTCCATTGCTGGGGGAGCATCTGCTCGTCCTTTTATCACTCATCACAATGCATTAGACATGCAATTGTTTATGCGTATTGCGATTGAGTTACATTTAAAACGTCTGATTGTTGGCGGTATGGAAAAAGTGTATGAGATCGGTCGCGTATATCGTAATGAAGGTATCTCTACACGACACAATCCTGAATTTACAATGATTGAACTGTATGAAGCTTATGCTGATTACAAGGATATTATGAAGTTAACAGAAGAAATGATTGCGCATATTGCACAAACCGTGCTGGGTACCACGAAGATCCAGTACCAAGGCCATGAGGTAGATTTGACTCCGCAATGGAGACGAGTACACATGGTGGATTTGGTAAAAGAGCATACAGGAGTAGATTTCTGGAAGCACATGAGCGATGAGGAAGCACGTGCTTTGGCTAAAGAGCATGAGATTACTGTAGAAGCTCATCATACCTTTGGACATGTTGTTAATGAATTCTTTGAACAAAAAATCGAAGAAACATTAATTCAACCTACATTTGTATACGGACATCCTGTAGAAATTTCTCCGTTGGCTAAGAAAAACGAGGAAGATCCACGTTTTACAGATCGTTTCGAGCTGTTTATTGTTGCTCGTGAGCACGCGAATGCATTTACGGAGCTTAATGATCCAATTGACCAGCGTCAGCGTTTTGAAGCGCAACTGCTAGAGAAAGCTGCTGGTAATGATGAAGCTCATGAAATGGACGACGATTTCATCGAAGCGCTTGAGTACGGCATGCCGCCAACTGGTGGACTAGGGATTGGTATCGATCGTCTAGTTATGCTCTTGACAGATGCACCGTCTATTCGTGATGTGCTCTTATTCCCTCATATGAGAGATAAGGGTAAAGCGTAAACGGGATCTAATTTGACTTTTGGTGAATAAAAAAGCAACTAAGGCTAAGTGGTTCCCTTAGTTGCTTTTTCTTTCTATTAAATTGTTGTTTATTGTTGCATTAATGGTAAGGTGTGATAGACTAATAAAGCTGTAAATACGATAGAGATAGAATCTATTTTCATTTAAACTAAACTTTTTAAAATAAATTTAAAAAAAGTGTTGATTTATGTGAGAGAGATATGCTATATTAATTTATGTCCTCACCGAGCAAATGAAACAAAAGATGAGGATGAGAAAAAAGTATTGCTTTTCAAAACTGAATGTGTTATGATGATTGAGTCGCTGTTAAAAAAACAGTTGACAAATCAAGAAAGTTTTGATAAGATTAAAAAGTTGTTGTTCTTTGAAAACTGAACAGTAAAATGTTTGATAGAAACACTAGCCAAGCAAGT
>ENA-UOTW01000008-UOTW01000008.1-synthetic-metagenome-genome-assembly--contig:-NODE-8-length-110398-cov-2.830238_pt1 | contig 110398 bp, 103 predicted proteins | sample MGYA00238141_ERZ746978 | MGnify/ENA primary metagenome ERZ746978 (study PRJEB28755, sample SAMN02352454) | synthetic metagenome | study: EMG produced TPA metagenomics assembly of the Artificial... | reverse complement strand
AGAAACGGCTGTCTCTACAAGCTACGGAACGATTGATCTATTTACCCCACACCACCGCTTTGTAGAATTATTGCAACAAAAAAAGGCCACCTTTCACTTAGAAATAAGCGAAGGCGACCATGCATGGGAGCATTGGCAAGCCCATCTGCCCCAGATTATTCGTTATTTTTACTCGTAGCAAAGAAGATAGATAAGCCCAAATGATAGCTCTATTCTCTAGTGGCAGGATCTGTCGGGTCACGTAATTGAGAGCGGGCAGATCCATTGGTTATAACGGTTTTGTCACTTTTAAGAATAACCCAAAGCATCGTAAAGAGCAGTACAAGTAGCATGGTAATTCCTAAAAAAGCATACGTCATCAAAACAGCACTTTTCATATGTATCACCCCCTTTTCCAGTAGGGTTTCCTGAAAAAGGCAAGTATATACAAGACAACTGCAACATTATACACCGAAAGAATTTTCTGTTAAAATAGAGAAAAGGCGTTTAATGGGCATTTTATATGAGGAGGAGGGTTTTCCATGAAATATAGTATCGTACTTTTCCCATCAAAAGAAGTGCAAGAAGTCGCTAACTCATACCGTAAACGGTACGACCCTGCCTATGCCTTGGTTCAGCCATATATCCGGTTAAAAGAGGCATTTGAAGCGGATGATACGCAGATTGCTGCCTTGTCCGCTCAATTGGAAGACATCGCAAAATCAACCTCATCTTTTTCTATTAATTTCCACAGGGCTTCTACGTTCCATCCTACTACCAACGTTATTTTTCTATCCTTTCAGAACAAAGAAGCTGTTGAAAACTTGCATGCCAGCATTATGAGATACTTCGGTGATCATCAGGAAGAGTTTGCCTTCGTCCCTCATCTGACCATAGGACGTGATTTAAGTGAGTCTGAATTAAAGGATGTTGTCGATCAGTTGGGCATGATGAAATTCGATCTTCCTTCTGAAATAACAAATCTACATGTACTAAAAGAAGAAGTTGATGGTAAGTGGTCGATTGTAAGAAGCTTTCCATTAGCCTAACTTGTTATTTTCAAATGAAATTGGATAAACAAGGCCTTGCTCGTTATGGCCTTGTTTGCTTTTATAAACAGATTTGAGATGTTGACATCATCTACTCATCTATAGACAATAGATTATTCTTACTATATTTTGGAGGAAAGTCAGATGTATACCATTCGCCAAGTAACCACAGACAAAGAATTGCAAGATGCATTGCATGTGCGCCGTGTTGTTTTTATAGAAGAACAACAGGTACCAGAGGATCTGGAAATTGATGAGCACGACCAGCTCTCTGATCCAACCATACACGTTATAGCCTACCGAGATATCGAACCGGCAGCTACCGGACGCCTTCGTTCTCCTGAACAAGGAGTGGGAAAAATTGAACGTGTTGCTGTTAAACAAGATACCCGCGGGACAGGCCTGGGTCGTGAACTAATGCTTCACCTGGAAAAAATCGCTGTCCAGCAAGGGAACTCAACGCTCAAGCTTTCGGCTCAGTTACAAGCCCAGCCATTTTATGAGAAATTGGGGTATGAGGGTTACGGTGAAATTTTTGATGACGCCGGCATCGATCATATCATGATGAAGAAACAGTTGAATAGATAGTGAACTATCCAAACAAAAAACACGCGGGACAATCCTCTGTTCTCCTGCGTGTTTTTATTTTCATAGCGGATATGATTTATTTTTGTTGTCGTAACGCTGCTAGTCTTCGCATTTTATCAACAGCATCACTAGATGTGCCATAGGCTCCCAGTGGTGCATGAAATGTCTGATTCCCACGGTATCCATGAAAATCAGAGCCACCCGTCACAATCAATCCATATTCCTCTGCAAATTGTCGATACACTGCCTTATCTTCTTCTGAATTGTCAGGGTGGTTGATCTCGATGCCATCTAGCCCATACACAATTAGCTCTTCTACCAAATCGTTGTTCTGATATAAGCCAGGATGAGCAATAACTGCCACACCACCAACTTTCTTAATCATGTTGATTGCTTCCAATGGTTCGATCCGCTCTACATTTACATAAGCGGCGCCACCTTCTCCCAAATACTTCCGAAATGCATCATCAATGGATGTAGCAAGCCCTTTTATGACCAATTCCTCTGCAATGTGCGGACGACCTATATTTTTATCATCAGAGGTTTTGCGTCGATAGACATCCTCTACCGTAATATCTACTCCAATCTCCTGAAGACGCGCAATCAATTTCAGATTACGCAGATGACGCACATCACGTAGCTGTGCTAATGCTTCATGGAAGGCTGGGTCTTCAAACGGAATAAAATAGCCAAGGATATGAATGTCTTTTCCCTCGTGAGCAGTACTAATTTCAACACCGGGCACCACTTCTACTCCTAGCTCCATCCCTTTTTGAATCGCTTCTGCTATTCCTGCTATTGTATCGTGGTCTGTAATAGCAACGGCGTTAAGGCCTGCCTCTTTCGCGAGCTGAACATTTTCCGCTGGTGTCGTTGTTCCATCAGATGCCAACGTATGGGTATGTAAATCACATGAAATCTCCATCATCAATCACCCCAATTTTAGAAAACTTAAACTTGGTTTTACTTACTTCTATAGATAAAATCCCAAATGGCTCCTAATCTATAGAAAAAGCAGTCTGAAAAAATGAGCGCTTACATATAACTGAAGTTATAACCGGAAAGTAAGCAAGGAGGGAGTCTTCGTGCAACTTGAATGTAACACTCTAGTAGGTATGATCCAGCCATTGTGGTATGTAGAAAAGACGCTTTTAGAGCAAGGTTTTCATCGGAGCAAGAGCCAAGATTCACCCACCTATAACGCAAGGATCTACGATTCATCAACAGGGATGACCTATAATCTCCAGATTCCCACCCGCCATACAGTCCCCAAGGAATGTGAAAACGAGGAAACGATAAAAATTGGTTCCCCCTATTTAAAATTGAAGACGGCCTTACGAACATCCCAAGAAGATCTCTTGATTCCCCGGGCAATAAAGGCGGCAGCGGAACATAAATTAGCTGAAATCGCCGATTATTTAAGCAAACCTCATCAACAAACTGGTAAATAAGGCATTCAACCAGCTCTTTTATCATAACATAAACGAATTTCACTCTACATAGGCGGGGTGATTTTTAGCACATTTCACATCTATTTTAGCAAGCAAATATGTATCCATTTTGAAGTAATATACCAAATTGATTTCCTACGAAAGAATACTCAAGCCTTCCCTGTGGATAAAAGACCCGTCCAGTCTCCAGAAAGTCATACGAAGTACCTAGGTAGACTTATTTTGTATGGTAATCTTCCTTTTCACAAATCTGTAGGTAACCTCTTTCATTTCTTACACAGTTCAGGTATGCAATTGACCCTATCTGTAGGTAAATAGATTCTAACCGTTCGTTTTCGAATAATAGCTCCTTTATAAAGCTGAAGTCGACAATATTAAATGAGGGCATTGCTGCCAATCATGCTTGCCCCAAATTGAGCTGCATGTGAATATGTTTGTATAATGCCATACAAGGGCTGCGACAATTCGTCCAACCCTTTCTTTGCTTTTTTACCATAGTATATCCAAGACTACATCAGTCAGTCCTGATCTGTTCCCTGCTATCATGGTGCCAATGCTAATACACTCTACAGGCATTTAGGGTGTTTGCTCACCATAGCTGGAGCATTTGCTTTCCATGCATAAAAATGGGGCAGAATGAATGAATACATGCATGATTTCCAGAAAAAAGGAGCCACAGCGATGCTTGCAGCTTTTTCCTGCCAAGATTAGAGATATCTGGTTTTGACTATCCAATTCACCTGCTGGTATACTAATGTGTAAACAATTTATATAAACTTTCTATTTTCCTTGGCATTTAAATATGTCATCTTTTGTCCAAACGTTCATAATCTACAACATCATATATAAATTCAACGAAAGATGGAGGTGAGTTCTCCCTTTCTACAAGCTAGAAGGTGGAGAAACCATTTGGACAGTATACCGATAGATCCGTCGAACCTACTGTTAATAGCAGGCCAAGTATTTGTAGCTATCCTGTTGGTTCTTTTAAACGGATTTTTCGTTGCAGCCGAGTTTTCCTTGGTAAAAGTGCGTCAAACGCGCTTAACCCAATTGGTTAACGAAGGTAGCAAAAGCGCCGTTTACGCGCAAAAGGTAACACAACAACTAGACGCTTATTTATCCGCTTGCCAATTGGGGATTACACTCGCATCCTTGGCACTTGGCTGGGTCGGGGAACCAGTGATTGGCAATCTGATTGTCAAACCACTCCTTGGTCACTGGATTGCGTCTGAGGCTCTTTTACACTCTATTTCCATTGCGATTGCATTCGGTATTATTACCTTTTTGCACATCGTTCTTGGAGAATTGGCACCAAAGTCGGTCGCCATCCAAAAAGCGGAATCAACCTCACTACTGGTGGCTGCTCCGCTCATGTTCTTCTACAAAATCAGTTATCCAATCATTTGGGTACTGAATGGTGCAGCAACTTTTTTATTGCGCCGTTTGGGCATTCAGCCAGTTTCTGAAAATGAGACGGCCCATACAGAAGAAGAAATTCGTTTGTTGGTAAATGAAAGTCACAAAAGCGGTCACATTGATGTCGAAGAAATGGAGCTTGTGGATAATGTTTTTGATTTCTCCGAACGTCTTGCACGTGAAATCATGATTCCACGAATTGACATGATCTGCTTATATGATGACAATACCTTTGAGGAAAACCTGCAAATGATTCGTGATCAACGTCATACGCGTTTTCCTGTCGCTCATAACGACAAAGACAGAATCATTGGTTTTGTGCATACTTCAGACTTCTATCTAGCAGCTCTCACAGAAGGAAAAGCTAATTTGCATGACTTTTTGCGTCCTATCTTAACGGTACCAGAGTCCATGGAAGTGAGCCACGTTCTGCGACTGATGCAAAAGCGCCGTTCACAGATCGCGATCGTCATTGATGAATATGGTGGTACTGCCGGATTCATTACCATGGAAGATATCCTAGAAGAGATCGTAGGCGAAATTCAGGATGAATTTGATGCATTTGAGCGTCCTGAAATCGAAACCAAAGCGGAAAATATTTTATCGGTATCTGGTAAAACATTGCTCACCGACTTGAATGATATCTTGCCGATCGAGCTGGTTTCCGATGATGTGGATACAATTGCAGGTTGGGTATACAGCCAATTAAGTGAAGAAGTGACGGCTGGAAAGTCTGTTCTCTATAATAACTTTAAGTTTACGATTACAGAATTCGATAACCACCGAATAAATAGAATTGCCATTGAACAGCTTGAAGTAGAGCCAGCACAAGAAGATTCGTCTGGCGATATCCTATTGCAAGCCTGATAACTGGAATGTCCCTCTATCATTGAGGGACATTTCCGTTTGTATAGGAGTGAATCTATATTGAATATTGCCAAGTACAATGATGAGTTGCTTTTGTTACGCAAAGACAACTATGCAAAAATTCCCACTTGGCGCATGTATGCGAAGCAAGGGGAACTCTCATGCCCTGTTTGTGGACAACCTGTTCAGATCGTTGCTGGCATAAGCCGTAAGCCATTTTTTACTCATGTACATACTGCTCCCTGTTCACTAGACGAACTGGATAGCTACTTACAACAAGCGTTGGTCACGACAGAATTAGCATCTGCGAGCAGCAATAGTACAGCTAAAGCAAAACAGTCTACATCAGCATCAGGTCTGGAATCTGTACAAGCCTCTGCTAATCATGATCAATCCAATGATTCAATAGTCGGTGGTTTTCGCTTACCTAAAGGACGCAGCATTACACCTCCAGCAACGGCTGTGACACAGGCACCCACTACACCTGTTAAAAGCTTCCGTACCCTGATTGCACCAAAACAACGCACGCAGGTATTGGAAGAACATTATCATTCAGATCTACATCCCGCACAAGAGCAGGCTGTTACTTGTACCGAGGGGCCCTTATTAATTCTCGCAGGTGCTGGCAGTGGCAAAACTCGTGTTATGACTGCCCGTACTGCCCATTTAATTACAAAGCTGAATATTGACCCACGCTCTATCATGGTGGTCACCTTTACTACCAAAGCAGCCGGAGAAATTAAACATCGTTTAATGAAATCTTTGCCTTCCCATCAGGCATCAGCTTTGATTGCAGGTACCTTCCATAGCTTATTTTACCGAATGCTATTATTTCATCAGCCTGAACGCTGGGACCAGCAACGTTTGTTAAAGCAAGAATGGCAAAAGCGTAAATTTTTACGTGAAACTGGCGCTATTGCACAGATGGAGAATCCGATAGTCAAGGAGTCGGATTTTGAGGCAGTCTTGAGTATCATAAGCCGTTGGAAAAATGAATATATCACCACTTCCGATGCCCAGCTATTGTTAGCGGACAGTCCGGAAGAAAAGCAAGCACAGGAACTATACCCTCTCTACGAAAAGCTAAAAAAACAGCACGGTTGGTTTGACTTTGATGATATGCTAATTGGCTGTTATGAAATGCTAAAAGACGATCCGCATATCTTGTCGTTGTATCAGGGGCGCATCCGATACATTATGATTGATGAGTTCCAAGATATTAACCGCGTTCAATATGAAACAGTAAAGTTACTGGCTGCTCCTGAAAACAATCTCTGCGTAATTGGAGACGATGATCAGTCTATTTATGGCTTTCGGGGCAGTGATCCACGCTATATTCTTGGTTTTACCGCTGACTATCCTAATGCAAAGACCATTTCATTAGAAGTAAACTATCGTTCTCGCTCTTCTATCGTGGGTCTTGGCTACTCCCTGATCGGGAACAATCGTACTCGCTGGAAAAAGGAACTAAAGTCATTTCACAGAGAAGAAGGCTCTTGCTACCTCTTCCAGCCAGCGGATGAAGAGGAACAAGCATCCCGGATCGTGGATGAAATTAAGCTGCGCATAGAAAATGGAGCTGAGCCTCACCAATTTGCGCTGTTGTTTCGTACCTACGAGTCTACACGCCCTTTACTAGAACGTCTGAGCGAGGCAGATATTCCATTCTCCTTTACACGAGAGGATGAGCCTTTCTATAACAAACAAGTGGTTCGCTGGGCACTCGGTTACCTGCGACTGGTGGTAGATCGTGAAAATGAATCGGCGCTGCGAGAAATATTGCCTACGCTTTATCTATCACCAACCGTTTGGAACGATATTCGAAGTCAATCGATCTTAAATAATTGTTCGCAGTTAACCGTGCTTCCCGAATTAACCCATCTAAAAACCTTTCAACGGGCGCAAATGCGTAAAGTAATAGATACGTTACATAGCTTATATAACGCTACTCCCGTTCATGCACTTGAAACGATTTATGAGGACCTTAAGCTACGTGATTACGTAAAAAAGCGTGATAAAGATCGTCCAGAACGGGATCAGGAACGCTCCACAGATGAATTGCGTCAGTTATTGGTGTCAGCGAAACGTCATACTAGCATTCAAGATTTCCTCATTTATATTGATGAGATGATAAAAAAGGAAGCTGAATGGCGCAAGCAGCCACAAAACAATCACAATGCCGTACAGATGTTAAGTATTCATCGAGCAAAGGGCTTAGAATTCGATACTGTCTTCTTAGTGGATGTGGTAGAAGGGGCAATCCCTCATGATTTTGCTATGGATCAAGCACGCCAAGGGAACAAGGACGCTATTGAGGAAGAGCGTCGCCTCATGTACGTAGCTGTTACACGTGCAAGACATGATTTATTTATTGGTGTACCTACTGAGAGATTCGGTCGTAAAACACGTATGTCCCGCTTTGTTTCGGAGATGGGGCGAGGAAAAAAAGAACCAGAATAGAACCATGTACGATAAAGAAAACCCCCTATGCTTGCCGGCATAAGGTTTTGTTCTAAGCGCAGAACTGAACTTTATTTTCACGGCAATCCGTAGGGGGTTCTTTAGTAGTCTAGCTTAACGACCGATGATATTGTAGCCAGCGTCAACATGTAGTACTTCACCAGTAATACCACGAGACATATGGCTCATTAAGAATAAAGCAGTGTCGCCTACATCTGTTTGATCAATCGTACGACGTAAAGGAGCCTTTTCTTCAATTTCTTTGATGATCGCATTAAAGCCGCTAATCCCTTTTGCAGCTAATGTACGGATTGGACCAGCAGAGATCGCATTTACGCGAATGTTATCTTTGCCAAGATCACTTGCCAAATAACGTACACTCATATCGAGAGCCGCTTTAGCTACACCCATCACGTTGTAATTGGAGATTACACGCTCACCGCCAAGATATGTCAACGTAACAATACTACCGCCCTCTGTCATTAACGGACGAGCTTCGCGAGCTACCGCTACCAGAGAATACGCACTGATGTCATGTGCTAACGCAAATCCGTCACGGGAGGTATCAACGAATTCACCGCTTAGATCTTCCCCTTTAGCAAATGCGATACAGTGAGCGATGCCATGCAATACTCCTACTTTTTCTTTAATAGATTGGAATAATGCTGCTACCTCTTCATCCTTGGTCACATCGCAGTTGTACAATAGCTGCTCAGGCTGATCCAACGTTGCAGCCAAATCCTCTACATTCTTTTTCAATCGCTCTCCCTGATATGTGAAAATCAGGTTCGCTCCCGCTTTCGACAAGGACTGGGCAATTCCCCACGCGATACTGCGATGATTCGCTACACCCATAACCAAAATATTTTTACCTTGCAATAAATTCATATGTAAAAACCCCTTTCTTTCCCAACATACTCCAAACATTATAACTTATATTAGCTTGTTCTACGAGTTCTCGCTAGTAGTTTGATTCGTCATTTAGTGAGGATGTGTATGAAAAAAAAGTGAAAAAACCATGTAAAGTAGCATAGATACACAAAAATAAAGGCTTAATTTAGGATAATTTCGGTTTTGTATTAGAGGGACTAGGTGACTCGCTGCTACATATAAAAATACCCCAGCTGACAAAGCTAGTCCTGCACTCGTCCATGCTTCGGAAATCCAATGTCCGGCCAGACGCAAGGTCATAGCTCCAAGAATGGTAGCCCCACATAAACCAAGTCCCCCAAGCAAGGCCATTCCACGTTTACCTGTAGCTGCTAGCAATAGTGAGGATACTGTAATTCCATCAGGCAATCGGTGCAGGATAAGCGCTATGAGTAATGGAAAAGCAAGACCTGCATCCTTATCCAATCCTGCTGCGATCGAAAAACCTTCAAAAAAGGCATGCATAAAAAATCCAAAGCTTATGCCGATCAGGTTATTCGTATGTGGCCTTCCTTGGTCGTGTCGAATGCTTTCTAGTAGGAATAGTAGCATAAAGCCTACCAATACCAGTGGCAGAAATTGATGTGCATCTTCTACCATTGCATGTGGCAGAAGATCCAAAACGGTTAAACTAAGTAAAATGCCGCCTCCTAGGCTAATCATCACAAATAATGCCTGCTCGGACCACTGTTTGCGAAAACAGATGGTAAAACTGCCAAGCAAACTAGCAGCGCAAACCAGTAACAACAGAATTGATATTGGAGGATGCCACATTATTTCATGCCCTGCCTTCCTTATCCACAATCGGACAAACTGTTGATCTGATTCATTTTACGCTTACTGATAGATAGTTATGCTCCTCTGTTCTTGTCAAAGCTAGACATCCATCCCTATACTTGTCCAAATTCGCCGAAAGATCACTAGTTTTTAGAACCTTTGTCGATTGCCTTTTTCCGGGAAAAATAGGTGCTATAATACCTGTAGAAAATGGAACCAACACCTATTCAGCACGTCTTTGTCCTGTTGTATTTTGGCTGGTCACAAATGTCTAAAATCTGCTTTGAGGAATTACGATTGGAGAGTGATCACATGAAGCAAATGCTGCATACTTGGATGGCTTCTAAAGAAGTAGCGGAAAAGTTAGACCTGCATGTTCGCACCTTGCGTAATTGGCTAGACTTATTCGTACCGACAAGCCAACGACAAAAAAATCCACAGGGACATTATTTAATTAGCACAGATGGTTTCACGCTGCTGCAAGAAGCAAAAAAACGCAAAGATTCCGGGAACAGCTCCCTAAAAGAGATTCAGCGGGACATGCTGGAGGAAGGCATCCTTCCTGTTGAAATCTTAGATAATGAAGTAGCAGCAAACGGGGAGACACAGGTTAGCGGATCGAAAGCATTACCTAGTCAGCCTCTTACAAATGCCCTTCGAGAGGTTGAAATAACCGTACAAGATACACTTCTTCAATTCCAAAAAGAAATAAGTCAACTATCCACGCTGCCACAGCTGCAGGCTTCTATATTAGAAAAAATCGCTGAAATTGAAGAGAAACAAGAGGCTCTTCGTTTGGAAATGCGCCGTGTGACGTTTGAAATGGATCTCATGCATCAGCGCCTGACACGTCGTAAGCAACGCTCCAACCGCTATGAAAGCAGATGGTCACTTAATCCTTTTCGCTGGTTTACCCGCAGTAACAACCATAGTGTCATTTCAGAGTAGAGACCCTTGTCTTTATTCAGGTCCGGCATAAGCCGGTATTTTTTTTGACTTTGCTCTATTAGCTCTCTATCTTATAATGATAAAAGATTATCACTTTTGCAAAAATATTTTTCCGAATGCTGGATAGGAGGAACAAACATGTATGTACAAATAAAAAATCCTGCCCTCCAAAATATGATTCTTCGCGATCTTCAACCAGAGGATATCCCCCTCATCTGGCACTATAACTATGCGGCTATTGACCGGGAGTTTCAAAATTGGAATGGGCCTTATCAGCCTGTTGACTATGTACCTGTAGAGGAATACGAAAAACGGTATCATGAGGATTTACTCCTAGTAAACACAACTATTCCCCGCAGGAATCTAGTGATTGAAATCAATGGAGAGCTAAAAGGTACGGTAGGTCGTTACTGGGTAGACAAAGCGACTAATTGGTGCGAGATAGGCATTGTCATTTATGATTCATCTTATTGGTCTGGCGGTTACGGAACCGTTGCTTTTCAATCGTGGATTGATTATTTGTTTACCGAAATGGATGTGGTTCGTCTCGGAATCTCGACATGGTCAGGCAACGAACGGATGATGCGTCTAGCCCAAAAATGCGGGATGCAAGAGGAAGGGCGAATACGACAAGCAAGAATCGTCCGTGGTGCATATTATGATTCTATCAAAATGGGGATGTTACGCAGTGAATGGCAGGCTCGGACCCCCTAGACAACACTCCCTTTTTCAAAAAATAGAAGAGCCACGGAGCATGACTGCTCCTGTGGCTACTTTTTACGATCCGGCATTCTTTTTACGATCCGATATTTACTTCATGATGAGAACTCTTTTCTTCATGCATAATTTGGTTGGCCCTGGCTTTTTTCGCCATCCGATTACGTTGCCAGTAACCAGCTACGATTACCCCTACAATAATTACGCCTTTCAGTAGATAGCTTATCCAAGGATTCGCATCGAAGAACGGTTGTAGATGAGCCTCATGCGTAATCATTTTAGCTGCTGCTAAGGCTAGAATTCCTGCCCCTACATAAGGAATCCATGCATAGCGATCCATCGCCTTGAGGATTAATGTGCTTCCCCATACCATGATTGGTACACTAATTAGTAAGCCAATAATAATGAGCAACATATTACCATGAGCAGTGCCGGCAATTGCTACAACGTTATCAATTCCCATTGTTACATCAGCGATCACAATCGTTCGAATCGCTGCCATTAACGAATTTCCAGCTTTGATATCCTTTTCATGCCCATCTTCCACCAATAGATTATAAGAAATCCAAACCAGCAAGAGACCTCCGATAACAAATAAGAATGGAATTTGTAACAAATAAGCTGCTGCAATCGTTGCAATTACACGAACAACTACAGCTAACCCTGTTCCCCAGAAAATCGCCTTTTTCTTTTGCTCCAACGGCAGGTTTCGGCTTGCCATGGCAATGACTACTGCATTGTCTCCACCAAGCAAAATGTCAATAGCAATGATCATCAGTAACTGAATAATAAATTCTGTCTCAAACATAATTTCTTCCCTCCCTGCCCTTCACGTGGGCTCATCTTACCCTTGAACGCCTTACTTTGATCTTTTGCTGGTTCTTCATGAAAACGTCATGATTGACAACAAAAAAGACCTTTACCTACGTACATATCCTGTACATAGGCAAAGGTCTTGCTAACAACGATCAGTTGCCAACAAAGCCGAGGATATACATCCTGTAATGACGACTTTGCTGTAAAAGCTACTCCCCTTTGACTGAGAGTTGCGTTCTTTTAAGTTTTATATTGTCATCATACGAGTAACTCCACTTGTTGTCAAGCATCCTTTTCAGTATGATGGATGAGTAAGGAGGAGGAGACAAAAGTGAAGAAACCATTTGTGATTGAAGCCATCATGCTAGCTATATATGGCAATTTACTAGTGCCAAGCGAGCCTGTCGAATATCTCATCCCTTCTTCTACTCTCCGTGAACTGGACGAATTTATCGGAAATTCTAGTCCCATCATGCATGACCCGGAAGAAGAGCAACGGGTAAGGGAAATTATTGGTGACATGCTCCAATATTTCAGCAATCCGTTTCGACGTAAAATGATGGAAAAATCATTGGTAGCACCATGGTCTACTGTTACCTTTGAACATAGTGATACTGTTCACTTTACCGTTGTAAAAGCGGAGGATACCGCCATGTGGGGAGAGATTTTTGACCCCATTGAAACAGAATTAATTTTAACAGCAATGAAATGGGACGTTCCTCTGATTACTGATCAAACCGAATGGCAGGATCGTTTGCTGGAATATGTGATTCCGATTCAATTTTATGATATTGAGGACTTCGATTTTGCCGTGGAGCCTAATCTCTATTTATAGAGAAAAAGAAAAGGCTTATCCTTTTTCTAAAAATGGATAAGCCTTTAGCGTGTAGACACCCTCAGATAAAAAGGTCTACACGCTTTTTATTGGCCAAAAAGTGACTATGTTACTGCTACTGCTACTTTAAGATAGTCTCCTGTATTGCAGGAAAAAAGTCTACTTCTACAGCATATTCGATCATACTTCTTATAAGTTGTTCTGTCGGTTTTGGACAAACAACGGCGGTATTTTGTAAAAATTCTTGTACAAGCGCACAGTCAGGTATCGAAATAGACATGCCTTCACTAGCTTCCAAGGAAGGCAGAATCAACTCTAATGCCTGCTGTTGCTCGTCAGAAAGATCTCCCTGATAAAGAGTTTGAATATACTCCTCCGCCTGAATGAGAGAAACCGGATATCCAGCTTGTTGTATATTACGGATAAAATCCTCCCAGGTAATTTGAGCTGGATTACATATGTGCAGCGTCTCACCGATTGTCTCTAGCTGGCACGAAAGTTGTACAATAGCCTTGCTTCCATAATCAATAGGCGTTAAATCCATGTAGCCAGATATTGAGGGCGCAACTCGTAATAAGAAGATGGCTTTCAGCAATCGGTAAAATGCATTTTCATGAATGTTATATTGAAACTTACCTGTCACAGAATGTCCAACCAGATTACCTACTCGGTAAATGGTTGCATCCAATCCCTCTTCCATCGCTTGTCTTACACTTTTCTCTGATAAAAACTTACTTTCGACATAGACATTTTCTATCTCTTGACCACGGTCAAAATCTGTTTCATAAAACATAAATTCTGCTGGATCGTGGATAGAATGCCCAACCACGCTTAATGTGGAAATGTAATGGAACCGCGCTTTTAATTTTTTCGATAGTTGAATTAGTTCATTTGTAGACTCAAGATTTACTTTATGAAAATGCTCACGATCTCCATAATGTCTTACCTCTCCTCCACAGTGAATAACCGAATCAATCTTTCCAGCTATATGATCCCATACCAAAGAATCCATCCCTAGGCCCTTGCTACTTAGGTCACCTTCCACCGTGAAAACTCTACCCTTCATTTGTGATAGAACGTCTTGTCCAAAATAGAACACCATTTTGTCCTCTAGTTTTCTATCAATCGAGGCATCGCCCGTTTTACGTACGAGACAGTGGATAGGAATTGAAGGTATTTCAAGCAATTCCTTTAGAATATAGGCACCTAAGAAACCAGTAGCACCTGTAAGGAAAACTCCTTTTGGTACATTTACAGTGATGTTAGACACTTTTTCGCGTTTCTTCTGTATCTGATTCGTTACAGGTTTGGTAGCTATTGGAGATTGTTCTGTGCTTTGTGTGCTTTTGGTGCTTTGTTCTTGCTTTTCTTCTAAATACTGAGCAAGCTTAGCAACTGTACGGAATTTGAAAAAATCCTGAATTCGAATCATCGGATATTTAGGCTTTAATTGTACCAGAACTGGCATGATTTTTAAGGAGTGTCCACCTAACTCAAAAAAATCATCCTCTAGTCCAACAGGCTTCACATCCAATACCTGCTCCCAAATTTGCGCAATTTCTATTTGCAACTCCGTCTCAGGCTTAGTAAAGCTTCTTTCTTTTTTCACGAAATGCGGGGAGTTCTGCATCAAGCTTTTTCGATCGACTTTACCATTTGGAGTTAACGGTAGTTCCTCCAGATAAATATAATGCCTTGGAAGCATGTATTCTGGAAGCGTTCCAGATAAATAGGAATTTAACTCGCTGGCTTGGATTTCTTGTTGACTATTCGTAGTGTAATAGGATACAAGAACTTTCTCTGCTCCAGAATCTACTGCCAGCACAACAGATTGATGGATCAATGGATGCTGTAAAAGCGTTTCTTCTATTTCACCTAATTCTACACGGTAACCTCTAATTTTAATTTGATCATCTCTTCTACCCACGAATTCAATATTGCCGTCAGGTAACCATCTAGCTAAATCACCTGTGCGATATAGTCTATCTGCAAACTGATGAGTAAATGGATTTGAGATAAATACTTCTTCATTTTTCTTCTCTTGATTCCAATAGCCTGGTGAAAGTCCAACACTCTCGATATAAATCTCACCAATTGCTCCAATCGGGCACGGCGTTTTTTGAGAATGGAGAATGTGAATCTTGGTATTGGCAAGCGGCTTTCCAATCGGAACATTTTTTTGCTCAGGCTCGATCCGATGAATTGGATAAAACGTTGCAGAAACAGTAGCCTCAGTCGGGCCGTACTCGTTGATAATCAACGTCTGCTGACCAAATCTATTATGCCATGCTCGTACAGATTCAGCAGGCAGAGCTTCTCCTCCAACCATCATCATACGCAGCGTTTTTACCATTTCTGCTTCTGTATTACTCAGGGAAGCAATTACGTTATGGAAAAATACAATTGGCACATCCGTGATTGTAGCCTGAACCTTTTGAACTGCAAGAGCATAGGCACTGACAGAATATCTCTCATCTTCAGATAAAATGTGTAATCTAGCTCCATGCAACAAGGCTGAAAAGATCTCAGAAACAGAGGTGTCAAAGCTAAAGGAAGCAAACTGAACAAAAGTATCCTCGCAATTTACCTGAAATTGATCCTTCCTCCATTGAATCAGATTAAGAACCCCACGATGACGCAGTAATGTGCCCTTTGGTTTCCCTGTCGAGCCAGATGTATAAATGACGTAAGCTATATCCTCTGCGGTATTTAAGGTTTCCACATGATTGGTTTGTCCAAGCTCATACACATCTTCCATGCGCACGATGACACCTGTATAACGTGATAATCCCTTCATGTGAGCATCTCTTGTAATCATGTATGAGGTTTGACTATCCTCTAAGATATATTCAATACGATCCTTTGGATAGCCCGTATCAATTGGAACATAAGCTCCTCCTGCCTTTAAGATACCTAACATAGCAATAATGCTCTCGATGCTTCTATCAAGTAATATAGCTACCTTCTCTTGCGGTCTCATCCCGGTAAAACGTAAATAATGAGCTACCTGATTGGATGCGTGGTTTACCTCTTCATAAGTGAGAGACTGCTCTCCCATTGAAATTGCGATTTTACTAGGATACTTGCTTGCTTGTTCATAAAATCGTTCCTGAATCGTTTGCTCAAAAGGGTATGCAGCTTTTGTACCGTTTACTTCCTGATACAGTTGTTTCTCCTCATCTGTCAATAAATCCAGCAGATGTGGAGCAGACAGACGCTGGTTGATGAATGCTTCTAGGATTTTTTCCAAACTACCAGCAAATCGAGAAATGGTATCTTGTGTAAATAAATCCTTGTTATATTCAAACGCTAGATGTAATTGCTGATTCTTCTCATATACGGCAAGAGAAAGATCAAATTTACTCGTATTGATATCGCATGGAAGCACTTCTAATTGATAGTCACTCTGCTGTAGATTCAGATCATTTTCGTAGGTAAACAACGTTGAAAAGATAGGTGTTTGATTTTCCATTCGATCAGGATTGATTAGCTCTATTAGACTATCAAAAGGATACGCCTGGTGATGATAAGCCGCTAAGGTGGTCTCCTTTACCTTTTGGATAAGCTGGTGTAAAGTATCCACACCTTGGAAATTCATCCGGATAGCTAATGTATTTACAAAAAAGCCTTGAATATGCTCTACCGCTTCATGTATTCGCCCAGCGATAGGGGTACCAACAATAATATCCTCTTGTCCAGAGAAATGGCTTAATAGTTTGAAATAAGCAGACAATAATAGCATATTCATCGTAACACTTTCAGCTTTCCCTACTTCTTTTAACTGCTGAGTGAGCTTTTTAGTAAGAGGAAAATCAACGGTTTCGCCCTCAAAGGTCTGTTCCTTAGGTCGAATGAAATCCAAAGGCAGTTCTAGAACCGGCAAAGGTCCTTTTAGCTGTTCAAGCCAGTATGCCTCTTCCGCTTTCCAATAGCCCTCTCTAAGCTTTTGTTCCTGCCATTCTGCATAATCAATATATCGACGCTCAATAGGCTGTAAGCTTGGTTTCTTCCCTTGTTCCTGAGCCTGATAAACCTCCATGCACTCTTGCAGGAGTAGCTGTATACTCCATTCATCCGTGATGAGATGATGAAAATTTAAATAGAGATGGCTTAGCTCATCCGAAAGCGAATATAACGAGATTCTAAATAAAGGTCCATTAGACAAATCAAATGGCTCTTTCATATCATTTCTTATCTCTTCTTCGATTAAGGCTTTCTGTTGTTCTTCGTGTAAATGAGACAAGTCCTTATGATAAAGTGCTAACTCAAAAGAATTGTGTATAACCTGTCTAGGTTCGCCCTGAAATTCCACAAATGTAGTACGCAGAATCTCATGTCGATTGATCAATATTTCTAGAGCTTGTCTGAACAAATCAGGATCAAGGCCTGGTTTGATTTTCATCTGTAACGGAACATGGTACACGCCTACACTATTATTCCATTTTTCCAAGAACCATAGCCTTTTCTGAGCATTCGATAATGTATAATGCTCCTGTTCAATAACGTGCGGCAATTTATCTATATCCTTACTTACTTGATAAGCAGTATTTGTAGTAGCCTGCTCGTCGATAAATACTGCCAAGCGTTCTACCGTACGATACTGGAATAAATCCTTAAGCTCGATTTTCGCTTCTAATTGCTTTTGTACCTGATTGATTACCTTAATAGCTATTAATGAGTGACCTCCCAGTGCAAAAAAGTCATCATTAATGCTGATTCTCGCTTCTTCTATTTGAAGCACTTTCGCCCATATTTTTACTACAGCTTTTTCTGTAGGCGTATTGGGTGAGAGATATATTCTACTCTCCGTGGTCATAAGTGATCTAGCTTGTTGAGCTAATGACTTACGATCCACTTTTCCACTAGGTGAGAGAGGCATTGATGACAGAGTATAGAAATGCTCCGGTACCATATATACAGGTAGCCTTTGATTCAGATAGGTCACTAATTCATCCACAGGTACGTCTCCATCAGAATCAGCAGTCATATAAAAGGCTACTAATCTGGAACGATCATGATCATCCTTGTAGACAACAATAGCCGAATCCTTTACCTTAGGATGTTGTAATAAGACGGTTTCAATTTCGTCTAGTTCTATTCGATAGCCTCTAATTTTTACCTGATGATCTATGCGCCCCATAAATTCCAAGTTACCATCTGGTAGAATACGCCCTATATCCCCGGTGCGATAAAACCTTTTCTCAGGTTGGTTAGGAAGAGCAAGTGAAACAAAAGCCGTCTTTGTTTGTTCGGCTTGATTTAAATACCCTTTTGCTAGTCCTACACCTCCAAGAATGATTTCTCCTGGGACATTTAGCGGGCAGAGCATGCCATGTTTATTCAAAATAAAGATTTCACTGTTTGCCAAAGGCTTACCTATTGGGATGCTTTGTTGCTCCTCTGGCAACAATTCTGTAATATCATAGATCGTTTTACAAACGGTAGCCTCTGTAGGTCCATAAGCGTTAGCTATTAGAATCCTCGTTCCTACCTTACGCTGCCACATACGTACTGCTTCTGGGGATAAGGTTTCACCGCCAATAAAAATAGCCTTAAGCGAATGTAATTGCTCTAAAGTCTCCTCAGGCAGTTGCGATAGCTGTTTAAAGTAAATGACAGGAAGTACACAATAATTTGCTTTGGTGCTGTTTACGGTCTGGACAAAATTTTCTGGAGATGTTCGATCTAGGTCTGAAAGCAGGTGAAGTCTTCCACCACATAATAGGCTAGAGTAAATTTCCCACACAGAGGCATCAAAAATAAGGGAAGCAAACTGTAAATAAACATCTTTTTCTGTATATTTATACTTATCCTTTAAGGAATAAATTAAGTTTACAACCCCAATATGGGACAATAATACACCCTTTGGATTACCGGTTGAGCCTGAGGTATAGATCATATAAGCAATATCCTCGGGAGTATGGCACGCTTCAACTGAATCAACAGGAAGATCTGTTGGAATCTCTTCCCACAATAAACAGCATCCAAAATCATTCGGAAGCTTATGAGCCCATTTCTTTCTAGTAATGAGATGGGTTGCTTCGCTATCCGCAACCATATACTGTATACGCTCGGCAGGAAAATCTGGATCAATAGGAACATAGGCTCCACCTGCCTTTAAGATCGCTATCATGGCGATAATAGTATCAATATGACGATCCATTAATAACGCAACCCGCTCACTTTTCTTCAGATGATGTTGAAGAAGATAATGAGCAAGCTGATTAGTCCGATCCTGCAATTGTTTATAGGTAATAGCTTCCTCTCCCATAGTAATGGCTAGGCGGTCTGGGAATTGAGAAGCTTGATCATCGATAAGCTGATCCAACGTTTTTGCAGTCGGAAAATCCAAATAATTGCGATTTATTTTCTTATAAATTTCATAATCCTCTTCAATAAGAAATGGCAATGTATGTAGTGATGCTTCGGGATTTTGAAGCAAGGTTTCTAATACATGAATATAGCGTTGAAGTAAGTTTTCAATTGTATTCGAATGATATAAATCCGTATTAAAATCTATCTCTATCATATATTGCTTCTCTTCGCTTTTAACTACTCGCCATACAATATCAAAAAGAGTGGTACGTTTAAATTGATAAGTTACCTCTGCTTCAAGTCCTTCAAATTCAATTGTAGGAAGACCTACCATATTAAATACCGTAGAAACGATTCGTCTATCTCCCTTTTCGGTTGAATCGGTGTTTTCGATCAGAGATTCACTTCGATAATGTTGATGCTGCAAGGCCTCTCTAACATGTTGATCAACTTGCTTGAGCAATTGATTATAACCTTGTACATCAGCTAAAGAAAGACGGATAGGAAGAGTATTAATATAATAGCCAAAAATTTCCCCAAAGCCTTTTCTCGGTCTCAGATTCACAGGCATACCAACCACGATATCTTCTTCCAAAGTCATTTGATGCAAAAGGATAAAATAAGCCGTTAGCATAACACGATAGACACTTATTTGCATGTCTGTTGAAAATTTTTCAACCTTCCGCATCAATGCCGAGTCAATGATACAGCTTATGTAATCTCCTTGATAGGTCAAGCCTTTAGCAGGAGATTGATCTGAGGAAAATCCCACATAAGGAATAGAGCCTTGCATCTTATTTGCCCAGTATGTATCGGATTCATGATGAGCTAATGCTCCTATTTCAGTAGCTTGTATCAGTTTAGCAATTCCTGTATCTTCCTGCTTGGCTTGAGCAATTTGTTCCTTCTTTTTTAAAGCTGTATAGAAGGCGGATAGTTCTCGCAAGAAAATACCTGAGCTCCAGCCATCATAAATGATATGGTGGAAAACAACATAAAATAGATATTCTTCATCACTTATTTTAAGTAAATGAGGGCGTAATAATGGTCCTTCCTCCAACGAAAATGGCTCTATACGTAAAAGTTCTAACGTGTCCTGAATCATATTTTCTTTCTCTATCGGTGAAATCGCTGTAAAATCGTGCGGAGTGATTGGAACATTCACTTGAGGTAAAATTAGTTTTTGAGGATTCTCTCCATCCTGACAAATAAAGATCATTCGCAAAGCCGGATGGCGTTGAACAATTCGATCTAAAGCTTCCTGCAAGAGGATTAGAGAAACTTCCCCTTTCAATTTAACTCCAAGCGGTTCATTGCATGACGCTGGATTCATCTGATGTGCGATCCAAAGAGATTTTTCTGCATTCGTTAGCTCAAGGGCTTGTTGGTCAGGTGAATGTTGCTCCCTCTCTCCTCGCACGTAATTCTTTTTTATAAACATTCTAGTAGTCCCTCCTAAATCAATTTTGAACGTTTCACTCATGATTGTTTGTTCGGGGCTTTCCAATTCATTGTTTGCAAAATAGACAAAATGCTACGATTTTCTCATAATTCCCCTCCTTATTTTTACGCTAGAATAAAACTAACACTTTTAACTTTTCAATCATCTTATAATTTAATTATACATATATTGTAATTCAAAAAAATGGGATTTGCTTATTCTTTATTAACTTTTATTTATATTTAAATATTTCGACAATAATGATCGGCGAAAAATAGCTACTAGTATCTTTTTCAGCCAGAATCTCGCAACTTTTGATGCTTGTAAAAAAACTCCATGCCATTTTCAATGGATTAGGAAAATAATGTATTTTTCGGTAATTTCTCTATCTGAAATCCACAAAAACATTGGATTTGGCTATTTCACGACAATCTTTTCGTAGACCGGAAAACCAACTTTTTCATTGCGTTAAAAAATATTTATATATATTTATTATTATTTATTTAATCAATCCTACAAATATTAATTCTAATGGAATCGAACATCATACACGGCCCATGAAACTGTGCTTTTCTAAAAGCAACGATTCCAGATTCCATCTGAGATGATATAATAAACATACTTTTAGAAGGAAAAATAGAAAGGGGGAAGCCTCATGGAATTAAATCAAGATCAACTAGGCCTCAACCAATCTCAGAGCGATGTCGAGGCCCTTTCTTATATCTTATTTACCATGGGTAATGAAACGTTCGGTTTTCCATTGGAGAATGTCCTCGAAATTGTTAAGCCAATGCCTATTACAAAGGTTCCTAAATCACCAGAGTATGTAGAAGGTGTCATTAATCTACGTGGGAATATCCTTGCTATCTTACAAATCCGTAAAATGTTTGGACTACCATCCATTCAGCTTACTGAAGATAGTCGTTTTATCGTACTTAAAATAGACGGCTTTGAAGCAGGTATCGTTGTGGATGGTGTATCAGAAGTAGCCAAAATTGCACCTTCCTCCATAAAAGCGGCTCCACCAGTAGTTGCAGGCTTAGATGGTTCCAATTTAGCTGGAATTGCCCAAGAAGGAGAACGTCTACTCCTCATGCTTAATCTGCCTACTATTTTTGCCCAATGGATTCAACCTGTTGCATCAGAGGCGTAAACGATTATCGGCGGCTCATTTGTTCATCAATGGGTCGCCGTAGTTGTTAAACGTGAACGCAACAAAGGCCTTGCCTGCATCATTGCTCGGCAAAGCCTCTTGTTCCTTGCTTTTTACTGGGTAGATTATCAGCTTCATCCCTATTTTTTTACACAGCATCATGCCAACCCACTATCTCTTCCGCCGCTTGCTAAATACGAATAATTAACCCACATCATTTCTTCAATCCCTAAGATTTCCTTAAACAAATCCACTGAATCATACAGTAGACTGCTACCCGTTTCATAATCGATTTCGACTAGAATGTTTGTGTCAAACAATGAATGGAGTTGCTGAATTTGCTTGGGAGACAAGAAGGAACGGAACAACTGTGGCTTACAGCGAGATAATCCCTTCTGCACTTCCTGGCGATATATCTGTGAGGTAATAATTGTATCAATTAGTTCATCGTACTCTTTGCGTAGGTCTTCTTCTTTCATATAATCATCTGGATCTATTAGATCTGGATATCTCCGCTTCATTTCTATCTCCGCTAATTCCATATCTAAAATATAGCTAATCGTAGCAGACGATACCTCGTAGCCGCCTTCAAATAATCGGAAGCCCCAACCGCTGTCCTCCGCATCATGAAACCACAGCAGAGCCACTCCAAGCTTGGATAAATCCAATAGGTATTGAAGGGTTTCCGCCGTCTGTACCCACTCATCTTCCAGAAAAAATACATTCCATTCATCGTTTAGCCGCTTATGAAAATACGGTTGCTTTGAGTCAGGTAGTTGTTTAATCAGTTTGCTTTCGTATCGTCTTGGATATAACACCCCGGTAGTAAACTCACTCATTTTGAATTTCCACCGCTTTCTCAGCATCTGACATCTCATTGTGATCGCACACATTCGTGATCTTCTGTTTTTATTAAGTTTATTCAGATGGTGAGAAAATTTGAACGGCAAAACGGCGTTTTTTTCTATAAATTCGTTGTTTCGCCTAATAAACTGGTGAATAGTGGAGTATGAATAGCTCCTTCTGGGCGTAACTCCGATTGAAATAGGGTAATTCCCTCTACCTTCCAGCTAGGCTTGGGATGAGGTAAAAAACGTTGTGACCAATCTGCTAATGGAAGGGAACGCTCTTCATGCAACTTTGGCTTGCGGGCTATGGTTACATGTGGCTCATATGGTCGTTTGTCATACGGAAGGCTTTCATGACGATCTAGGCGTTTTCCCAGCAGGAGATGCATCTGTTGCAAGGATTCTATATCCCCTTGCAGTCCTAGCCACAATACTCGTGGCTTTCCTCCCTTGGGGAACGAACCAAAATGATCAATAGACAAGGAAAAAGGACGGATAATGGAACTAACAATCTGGATATCCTTCTTAAGCTCCGGAATTTTTTGTTCATCAACATCTCCGAGAAAATGCAAGGTTAAATGTAAATTATGTAAAGGCTGCCATCGCTCAGCTTTAAGCTCCTGCTTCACCTGTTGTTGAGCAGCCTCAATATATGAAATTACATCGGTCGGAACATGCAAGGCAATAAATAGGCGTTTTACCAATAGATTCAGTCCTTTCTTATTCCTATCCGTAAAAAAGAGGACCCTCTCAGAGAGCGCCCTTTTTTCCAGCCCACAATTAGGCAGCCGTATTTCGTCCCGTTATCATGCCCAACACATAACGAATATATGCATCTATAATATCATGTTGCGGTTGATACTCGAAATGAACCGCTAAATCCATCTGCTTCGTTTGCTCGGTCGAAGCGACATTCCAGTGAACCTCTGCTTCATATGAGAAATATTCGTTAATCCTCTGTTTAATGGTTTCTGCATCCCTAGGCGAATTGTAAGAGATTGAAAATCTCATAATTAGCGGAATGTCTTGCCTATTGTCACGATTGAAACCATATCTACCCGGCTTGCTTTTCAGCGTAATGACGCCAGCCAAATCCCAAAGAGTAAAGTCAGCACAAAAGGTATTTGCAAACGTCTCTCCTGGCATAGAAAGTCGTACTCCTCCCTCTGTGCGAAGAGACAAGGCTTGAGCGATTTGCTCCACCTCTTTTTGTAGACCCTGAAAGGAAATAAGTGCGATACTACCTTGTTGGGAAGAATTCACTACCTACACCCCCATCACTTTTTATCTTTCTCTTTTTCGCATTTTGGCTTGTCTAATCCTTTGTTGAAACATGTCTAGTTTTCTGTATGTTTAGACAAATGGATTCGCGCTTGTTTGATCTATATGAGAAAAAAGTCGAGCAAGCTTATTTTGCATCTCATGATTTAATTCCAGATGGTAAAAGCATCCCGCTTCTCGTTGAAAAATCGGAAACGCGCCCTCTTTTAATGGAGATATTTCCCGAATGCTTTGAAAAGCAGGAAACCGACGAAATAATTCCAAAAACGGATCATCCTGCTGCGTATGGTACATGGAACGTAAGGAAGGGCTTGTATAGATCGAGAACGTTTGCTCATTCCCATAGACCCAAACAAGAAGGTCCGCTTCTCGAATATGACTGACAGGATGCCGACTTAGCATATGCAGGGCCTGATACAAGCTCTCCATTAAGACATGCTCTGCTTGATCCTGATGCTTTTGCAGATGAATCTGATAAAGAAAATCATATGCTTCTCCCTGTTGTAGCAATAGATCATCTGGTAACTCTAGTGCAGATTTTGAAATTATCTCATGCCTACCTTCTTGTTCATCTGCTCCTTCTAATATAAGGGGGTTGTGAGTGCGCGCATCTAGCTCCTGTAGCATTTGATACACATCTGATCTTTCAGTAGATGAAAGAGTAAGTACTTCCGTGAAGATGTGAACCAGCAGATCTTGTTCCCTTGCTAAAAAAAACAGCTCCAGATCGGGCTGCTCTAGCAATGTATGAATCCAAGTACGTTCAACAGGTACATGCGGAAGAAACGAAAGCGGGAATCCTAGTGGAGTACTTTCATCATATTTTGTCCATACGATCAGAAGCAATTGCTCCTTATACGTGCGAAACTCGACCGTACTAAGTCCCTCCACCGCTTGACTAAAAGCGTCAATATCTTCAAACACCAGATAAAGCTCTGCTACCCCCTGATCATTTAATCGCCCGAAACAGGGATAGCCTTCCTCATGAACAACTTGATATAGGGAAACATAAAAATCTGTAGAGAGAACCTCCCCTGATGTTTGAGCATCAGGAGACGGTCCAGGGAAAGAAAGTAAGGATTGCATCTGCATTTCTGCCATGTTTTACTCTCCCCTTAGGTTATTTTTTAAAAGTGGCCACTCTTTCATTTGCTCCAATAATTTACGATCCGTGGAATCAATATGAATAGGAGTAACTGTCGTATATCCTTGTTTTACTAGTTGAAAATCCTCTTCTGTACTTTGTTTTTCCAAGCGTTCGGGATACTCTCTCCCCAGAAAATAACCAGAATCTGAAGGACTGTAGACGTCGTGATAAAAATCAAAGGCTAACACAGCGGGAGTGATGCCTTTTATCTGGCTTTTAGGCAAATCAGGTACATTTACATTCCAGAACACTTTCGGAGGCATTTGTTTTTGCTTCGTTTGCTCCATAAATTGCTTTAGCAGAGGTTCAATAATCTTTCCCACTTCTCCAAAGCTTGTCGGGTTATGATAATTATCATAGGACAAAGCAACAGCCGGGATGCCTAAAATTACTGCCTCACGAGCTGCACTACATGTCCCTGAATAGTAAACATCTTTTCCTAAATTAGCCCCTACATTAATTCCTGATAACACAAGATCAGGACGCTCCTGATCTTTAAATAAGAGGTAATAGGCCGCCTTTACACAATCGGCAGGATTGCCATTTACGCTCCAGGCCTTTACTGGTAACCCATAAAAATCATGCGGTGCAGGAGCTAATGCTTCACGAAATGTAACACCGTGACCCACTCCGCTTCTCTCTTCGCTTGGGGCAACCACATAAATTTCAAGGTCCTGTAAAGGAAGAAGGGCTTCCGCAAGGGTTCGTATACCTAATGCTTCAATGCCATCGTCATTTGTAAGTAGAATACGCATGATACCAATCTCCTTTAACCATCTGATCTAGTAATTGTAACAAAACGACTGGAAAGTTTCACCTCTCCTCCCTGCTTTCATTCATATAAAAAACCGAGGAAGTAAGCCCTCTCGTATGATGCCTTACTACCATACGAGTTATGCTATTTTCCCCGGTTATTAATTTGAATTGTTCATTCATTTCGTTACTCCCGAACACTTGCCACTATGGCAAGAGCCGGCCCGTTAGGATAGATCGGATCGTCAAAGCTGATTGCGTCTATCTGGAAACCAACATGGTTTAAGCCTGCAAGTAAATCCTGTCTACTGAGCCAGTTGCTAAAAGGAAGTGTGCCCCCAATAAACAGTTTGCTATCGAGTGCTTGCAAATAATTATGTTGATATAATGTGTGAGCAAAGCCATATTCTGAAGCAGATTGGCTCCCGCTAAATCGCAGACGATAATCAACTGAATGCTGTAAGATATTTTCATCAAAATAGTGCGTCCATAAGTACATTTTCTTGCATCGTTCCTTTAATAGCCCCAGCACCATAATCGGATTGACCATATGGTACAAGACACCAGAGGCAAAGCAAACATCAAAAGTCTGATCTGTCTGTTTTAAAAATTCTACAAAATCTCCGCATAGGTAACGCACACGTTGCAAATTAGTTACTTCTTTTGTTACCAAGCAACGTAAAAAGCACTTCGTATTGGCTTCAATTCCAAGAATGCTAGCGGCATCCCCCTTTTTTTCCAGCAGATAACTATGTGCCCCCTCCATCGGTCCTAACTCCAGTACCGATTTACCTGCTACTCCTCCTAATTTATCAATCGCCCAGATAGCACGAGCATCTTCAAATAAAGGAGCAAAGCCCCCCTCAATCTGATATTGTGCAGGAAAAATACTAATCCACTCATCTTTAAAAATAGAAGTTGCTGTTTGATAAGAAGGAGCTGTTTTTACATAATAATCAAGCGCATAATGCATTCATTTTTTCCATCCCTTCCTTGCATATCAGCGTCTCTTAAACAGAGAAAGAAGATCGAATCTGTTTTGACGGATGGGTGCAGATTCATTCTCGAAGGTATGTGCTTGGTTCTTTTCATGGTTCTTTTCATGGTTCTTTTCATGGTCTTTTTCAAAGTTCTTTTCAAGGTTCTTTTTATGTTTCTTTACGTGATTTTTTTCAATTCCTTCTCCCGGATAAGTTATTTGCTTATTCGAACGATTATTCGCTCTTTTGTTGAAGCGATTCATGGCTCTGGTACGTTGTTGCGCTAGACGTAGAGCATATAGTCCCGAAATATGAGCAGCCGCCATAGAAGTACCGTCCAACGTACGATATCCTTTATTGAGCCAAGTAGATTTAATGCCAACACCAGGGGCAACTGTATTCATTCCTCTGCCTCTCGCGCTAAATTCAGCTAGCTTTGCTTGTTGGTTGATCGCACCTACCGCGATTACTTCACGATAGGCAGCGGGATATTCCAGGCCCCTACCATTATTCCCTGCGGACGCTACGAGTATGATTCCATTTCTGGAGGCTACACGTAAGGCTTGATGGAAAGCAGGATGATCCTCACTCGTTCCAAAGCTCATGTTAATAATATCCACCTTCTGCTCGATAGCCCAATTGATCCCGGCTATGATGTCACTGATATTAGCTGTTCCTTCCGCTCCAAACGCTTGCACATCATAAAGATCAACCTCGGGAGCAATGCCAACAATCCCCCGATTATTGGCTAGCCGCTATAGTTCCCGCCACATGCGTACCGTGTCCTCCCATATTAAACCGTTCCGCCCCAGCTATCACTGACACTTTTCCTTTTATCTGTCCCTTCAAATCTGGATGGGACGATGAAATACCAGTATCAATCACGGCAACTTTAATTCCCTTACCCTTTGTTACATGCCACAGGGCAGGAGCCCCTATATGCTCTACCCCCCATGGAATTTCTTCTTTATGATCCTTATTCTCCTTATGATCCTTATTCTCCTTATTCTCCTTACTTTTCTTACTTACCTTACTCCTATTACTTTCCTTACTTTCCTTACTTTCCTTGCTTTCCTTGCTTTCCTTGCTTTCCTTGCTTTCCTTGTTTTTCTTACTTTTCTTACTTTCCTTACTGTGTAAGCGCACCTGGACTTCATTTGATACGGTATATCCTTCACGGCCAATTAATTTGGTTAATTTTTCAAACTCGTCCTGCGCCACTAAGAAGCAACCAACAGATTCACAATGCCTAACTGAGGGCATGATGGATTGATTTTCTTTTAATTTTTTGGCACAGATACTATAACCAAGCGTTTTGGGAAATGAAATAATCTTATACACAAAAGCCCCTCCACGAATATCATGTCTATTTGATATCCTATGCAGGGACCTGCTTGATGGCTTATGCTTCTTTGTTATCTTTTATCATTTTTTTAACAAAGACACGAGTAATACGTAAATGATTCACTTCTCCAACTTCAAATTCATACCCTTCCTCTATCACTTTCATGCCTAAGGTCGGAGGATGGGTGATTTTTGTGTAAATCCAACCAGCGATCGTATCTACTTCTGCGGTATCTAGCTGTATGTTGAGATATGCGTTTACTTCTTCGAGCAACATACGCCCATCAAAAGAAACGATGCTTTCCTCCTTCTGTTTAAATTGCTCGATCTCAGGTCGCTCATCATCAAATTCATCCTGAATGTCTCCAACAATTTCCTCCACAATGTCTTCAAGTGTAAGTAATCCAGCAGTCCCACCATATTCATCTATTAGGATGGCGACTTGACTCCGTTGTTTTTGTAGCATGGTTAACAAATGACTAATAGAAATGGTCTCTGGTACAGATAAAACAGGACGTAATAAATCACTCAAATGGCGTTCCTTCTCTATTTCCTTTAAAGCATAGGTTAAAATGTCTTTAATATGCAAAATTCCAACCACATGATCCTTATCCCCATTTACCACTGGATAACGGGTAAATCTCCCTGTACTCACAATATCTAAATTATCCTCAAAGCTGTCTCTAATATCGAGAACAACCATATCTGTTCGAGGTACCATGATTTCGCGAGCTGTTGTTTCCGAGAATTCAAAGATATTGTCTACTAGCATTAATTCGGTGTTATCAATTAACCCACTTTTGTGGCTTTCATTGACTAAAATCCGAATTTCTTCTTCTGTATGTGCCGCTTCATGCTCAGATACCGGTTCAATACCAAACAAACGTAAAATTTTGGAGGCTGCTCCATTTAACAGCTTAATAAAGGGAAACATTACCTTATAAAACAACTGCATGGGACGTGCTACAAATAAAGAAATTTGTTCAGGACGTTGTATAGCCAATGATTTAGGTGCCAGCTCTCCTAATACGATATGTAAGAATGTAATGATCAAAAATCCAATCACAACGGAAATCGAGCTCTTCCATGGCTCTGTAATCCCTGCATATGAAAAAACGGGATGCAATAAGTGCGCGATCGCTGGCTCTCCAATCCAGCCTAACCCTAGAGAAGCAAGCGTAATTCCCAATTGAGTTGCGGATAAATAAGCATCTAGCTGATGTAATAATGTATCAACTAATCTAGCCTTTACATTGCCTTCTGCTACAAGCTGAGTAATTCGAGATTCACGTATTTTTACCAGAGCGAATTCGGTGGCTACAAAGAACCCATTAAGGAAAACAAGAAATAGAACAAACAATAAATTAATGCTTGTCCCAAGAATGCTACCTGATGCCACATTCTTCCCTCCTCTCTCTATAAAGGTATTTCTATTGTAACCTGAGCCCCTGATTTTGAATCAAAATGATAGCTCTCCCCTGCTTTTCCCTTTCGTCCCCAAATATGGTACCATTGGCAATATTGATACCGCTATGAGGTGACGACCGTGTCTTTTCAACCCCATTTACCACTAATTGTACAAAGTGATCGGAGCATTTTAGTAGAAGTGGAGAATCCCTTATTTGATGAAGCAAGACAAGCGATTAGTGGCTTTGCTGAGCTTATTAAAAGCCCAGAATATATACATACTTACCGTCTAACTCCACTTTCTTTGTGGAATGCAGCGGCAAGTCAGCTACAAGCAGAGCAAATCCTTGAAACACTCAGCCGCTACAGTAAATATGGACTGCCCCCTTCTGTTGCAGATGAGGTTAAAAGAGCCTTTTCGAGATACGGATTGATCCAGATGCATACCTACGAGGATCAAATCGGACTGACAAGTGTAGACCCTCTTATTCTGGCAGAAGTTATGGGCTATCAATCTATGCAGCCTTATATAGAAGAAAAACGTTCGGAGAGTCTGTATATACTGAAGCCGTACTCACGTGGACTAGTAAAACAGGCTCTTATTAAGCTTGGCTATCCCGTGCAGGATTTAGCCGGCTATCAGGAGGGCGAACCGTGCCCGATGGAGCTTGTCCCCTGCGATAACACAGGAACTCCTTTTGCCCTGCGAGACTATCAGCTAGCTGCCGTGGATGCCTTTTATGCCAATGGTACTGCTTACGGTGGCAGTGGTGTTTTGTGCTTGCCCTGTGGAGCCGGGAAAACCATTATTGGAATTGGTACCATGTCACGCTTTGAGACGGCGACTCTCATCTTAACAACAAGTACAACATCTGTCCGACAATGGATCAACGAAATCATAACGAAAACCACTCTGACCGCTGACATGGTAGGCGAATATACTGGTGAACAAAAAGAGGTGCGACCTGTTACCGTTACCACCTATCAAATGGTGACTTCAAGACAGCGTGGCTCAGAAGAGTTTCCCCATATGAATTTATTTACGGATTATAACTGGGGACTAATCATTTACGACGAGGTTCACATGCTCCCTGCTCCTATTTTCAAGATGACCTCAAGCATTCAGGCCAAACGGAGGTTAGGATTAACCGCTACTCTAGTACGTGAGGATGGAAAAGAAGATGAAGTCTTTTCCCTGATCGGCCCCAAAAAATACGAAATGCCATGGAAAGCGTTAGAAGCTCAGGGCTGGATCGCAACGGCCTTCTGTAAGGAAGTCAGACTACCACTTCCTTCTATTTATCGCGAGGCCTACGCCTTTTCTGGCACACGTGAGAAATATCGACTAGCAGCAGAGAATCCGATTAAGGTGAACTGGGTGCAAAAATTGCTGAGGCAGCATAAAGACGATCATATCCTCATTATTGGTCAGTACATCAAACAATTAGAATTGGTGGCCAACACGCTAGGCTTACCGCTCATTACAGGTAAAACACCTGAGGAAGACCGGGGTCGTTATTATGAGATGTTTAAGCGTGGAGAAATCAAACAGCTAGTGATATCTAAAGTCGCCAACTTTGCTGTAGACTTACCTGATGCTAATGTTGCGATTCAAATCTCAGGTACATTTGGTTCTAGACAGGAGGAAGCTCAGCGATTGGGTCGTATCTTGCGTCCTAAGGCAACCAACCAAGCCTATTTTTATACACTGGTGTCACGGGATACCCGTGAACAGGAATTTGCGAGTAAACGCCAAATGTTTCTATTAGAACAAGGTTATCACTATCAAATCATAGAATCTGATGAAGAGCCTGAAAATCTTGGAGGGTAAAGCGTAAGATATGTCCCAATCCTTTCCTAGTTTTTGTAACGTTTTTTTTCTTTAAAAAATGTTAGAATGGGATGGAATCTTTACATGCATCAGCTTTTTACTATGACTATCCATACCGTTTAATCATGGAAGAACACTGGAAATATTTATGGATAAAATTCAAAAAGACTAACTGAAACGTTTGAAAACAACGTATCGTCAGATGAAGTGAAGGGAGGCAATACTTCGATGCAAGCCGACAGTGAAATTGTACAACAGGTTTTGCAAGGGGACGTCGAAGCTTTTCGTGACATTATTCAAAAATACCAGCATATGATCTATATCTTCATATATAAGATGGTAAACAACAAGGCAGACGCTGAAGACCTGACCCAAGAGGTATTTATCAAAGCCTACGAAAAGCTGAACACCTATCGAGGTGAAAGTCAACTATCAACATGGCTCCATACTTTAGCAAGGAATCGTACCATTGACTTTCTCCGGCGCCGGAAGTTCCATGATACGGATGAACAATTGGCTTTCGTCCCTTCAGGAGTACAGAATGAATTACCACAGGAATCGCTTTTGCGAAAAGAACAACAGAAGACCATCGCCGAAGCTTTCGAACAGCTATCTGACTCCTATAAAGAAGTTATTGTGCTTCGTTGTACGCACGAATATCCCTTTGATAAAATAGCTTCCCTGCTTGGGGTAGCAGAGTCTACAGCACGGGTTCGATATTTACGAGCAAGGCAAGAATTTGCCAAAGTGTTAACGAAAATGGAAGGAGGACTCGTACATGAATTGCCAGGAATTTAAGGCAAAATGGACTAACACTGTTGACGACGATATCGCTCTTTCCCATTTAGAAACCTGTGATGAATGCTTGGCTTGGCTAGAGAATGAATGGTCATCTATAGAGGAAAACCTGTTCCTAAAAGAGATTCCACAACCTTCCATTGACCTAGAAGATAACATTATGAATAAAATATATGCCGCTCCCCAACACCATGGAGGTTCTAGTCAATCTGAAAAAACAGAGCCGGGGATCATTCCGCTTGCAGTAGCTAATGAAATACCAGAAAGTAGCAAACCGTCCAAAGCAAAACGCTTTCGATTCTTTTCGTATCCTGTCTTGGGAGCCGCTAGTGTCCTTTTGGTCATGGGACTTGTAGGCGTTCAGGCTCTAAATGGAGGTTTTACAGGTAGCGCTGATAATACTGGTACGGAGCAATTGCCTTCTCCACAGGTAGCTTATGCACCAATGTCTGAGGGGTCAACCTCCTACATGGCAAAGACACCTCAAAGTAACGATAAGCAAGCTCCTATCGAGAGCGGATCACCTGAGACTCAAGCACAAGCATCCGAGCCAAAAGCTGCATCTCAAGAAAAATTACAAGCAACTCCACCTAGCATGAAAAAAGCCGAAGGAACACCTGAGAGACAAGACACCAAGCCAGCTAGAAGCGACAAAGATACTGCGGTAGCTCAAGCAAAGAAATCCCAAGCCCCTTCCGCAGACTCAACAATCGCTATGCTTGATAATGGTAAACAACCCGTTCAACAAGCACAAAATAATAAGCCAGCTTCGCCTTCTCTGCTCGCTTCACGCTCGCTATCTCCAATGCAAGCAGCATCCAAGGAGCATACGGTAACAGCTTCTGGGACAACAGAGAACAAAGCTGATCAAGATTCAGGCTCAAAGTCTACATCCTCTGATCAATCCGAAAAATTACATGACATAGCAGTGGCACCCTCTGAAAATCAAGGAGGCGCAGCAAGTCTAAATAAATCCTTAACGGCGACTGAAACACCATCCGTAGACGAATCCGAGGTAGAGTCAATTGGTGAAGCAACAAGCGAAATGTTCACCCAAGAGACAGAGAAGGAAAAAGAGAAACCTCAAACCTTCTCCAGCTTTACCTCCTTGGAAAAGGCAAAACAAGCCTCGGATATGCCGCTCGCAGGTATAGTTAAAGCAGATTTTAAGCTTGCTTCTGTTGCTATTCATTACGAATCAGAAACAAGTAAACATGTCACTTCTCAAACAGCTATCTATCGACATGGTGATGCTCAGCTTAAGCTAGAGGTACTGCGCAATGACACGCAAAAACGTACTTTGTCCATTCCAGGAACCTTTGCTGGATCTCCACAAATTTTCTATGTCGGTACTGATAAAGCAATCGGAGTAACTTTCGACTCTCAAGAAAAAAATACAATGCAGCATGCAGTTCACCTTATTACCACGAAATCCTCCCAACAGCTCTATGTAATTGCAACAGCAAAAGGAATGAGCTTACAGGATTTAATGGATACTGTAAAAACTATGAATTGGTCATAGCTTGATGCTGTCTACCCAAAACAATCAAAAACCCTCTAGCCAAAGATAAAACGATGGTTAGAGGGTTTTTGATTATATCTTACATTACGTAACATCTTGTCTAGTAAACACTACATAGGCAATCACTAAAGAAGCAACTCCCCAAACAGATAATACTCCAAGAGAAAAGGGTAGGCTCATGCCTTTAATAGGTGGCAAGCTCCCCGCTAAATACGTCGTAAGCTGTAAATTTACATTAAACAAGTACTTCGCTTGTTCCCACGTAGAGGCCATTTGAGTTAAAATAGCCCCACTAATAAGAGCAGCCATCATAATCCCCATGCCAGCCGCTGTGCTTCTCACCAAGACAGAGATCATCAACGATATTGTACCTACCACTACACAAACGAACCAGCCTAATCCATATTGCATCAAAATATATTTCCATTGATCTAATACAAATACCTGTGAGGTTTGTAAGACTTCTCCTGTCGCTTTAAAGCCGGTTAAAACGGGCATCGTCCACCCTCCATAACCAAAGACAACTCCTGAGATAAGATACGCTAGTACCAGAGATAACAATAAGGTCAAGGAAGTGAACAAAAGGAGTGTTATATATTTACTCGTTAGGATCTTCCAACGTTTGACTGGCCTTGTCAGCAACAGTTTAATTGTCCCTTCACTAAATTCTGAAGATACGAGATCAACTGCTAAAATCACAATAATCATCGGTAGAAACAGTCCAACAGCTTGATCCATAAATCCACGTGCAAATGTAACGGCCCCTGGCGCTGACGGATCAATATCATGATCTAAATAATACTGTTGCAACTGTAATTGGGTTTTCAGAAAATCCTTCCATTCGGGAGGGATGCGAGTGGAAGCCAATCTATTTTGGGTATCTACTATCTTTTGTTGAAGAATGGTGCGCCAGTCATCGGTACCAATTTGTGCCCGGGCCACCTCTACTGATTGGTATTGCGCATATGTAAACAACGGAATCAAAATAAGCAATATGAGGACGACTACATAGAAGCGTTTGCGTCTGACTAGCTTTAAGCTCTCGTTATATACCAGATCAAGCATGCTTCCCCTCCTCATCTACTGATTCATCTTGGGTTAGTGTAAGGAAAAGGTCTTCCAATGTAACAGCCTTTTCTTCAATGCCAATAACATCTACTCCTGCATGGATAAGGGAACGGTTAACCTCAGCAATTTTGTCCGTTTCCATTCGACACTTCACTCTGCCGTCTGACAAAGCTATAAGTTCATATACATAGGGGCTTGCCTGCATTAACTCAACAGCTTTCGGCAAACTATTGTCTCTAAATTTCCAATTCACCTGATCCGCAAATTGCTCCATTAATTCTTTAACGTGGCCAACTGATATAACTCGTCCCTTATTAATAATGGCTACCCGATCACACATAAGCTCAATCTCACTAAGCATATGACTGGATATAAAGACGCCGATCCTCTCTTCTAGCGCTAAGCGGCGTATGAACTGCCTCAATTCACGAATACCTGCCGGGTCTAATCCGTTGGTAGGTTCATCTAAGATAAGTAAGCGGGGACGATGTAGCAATGCTTGTGCAATTCCTAAACGCTGACGCATACCTAACGAATATGTTTTTACCTGTTCGTGAATCGCTTCCGTCAGCTCCACTTGCTCTACAACTTCACGAATTCTATCAGAGCTTACCTTTTTACTCATTCGGGCAAGCATTTCTAAGTTCTCTTGTCCTGTTAGAAAGGGGTATAATTCAGGGTTCTCCACAATACATCCGACCTGATCAATTGCCTTCAAAAAATGGTTTTGTAAAGAATACCCACCGATTTTTATCTCTCCTCCATCAGGTTTGGTAAGCCCGACCAACATACGAATCGTGGTTGTTTTTCCAGCTCCATTAGGTCCAAGAAAACCAAATACCTCCCCCGCTCGCACATCAAAGGTAATATCATGGATCAGTCGTTTTTTCTTTATTGATTTTTGTAAACGAGCAACAGAAAGAACTGCGTCTGCCACATATCTCCCACCTTTCTCTCTTATATTTATAAGCAGAGGATTTCTTATTCTTTCACAAGGAAAGCTTCCTCATGCTTTTTCTCCCACATGAGCCTCTCTGGTTTGATCACCAATTAGAATGGTACAATAGTAGTAAAGTGTAACAAGAAATACCTGCTCAATAAGGAGGTTCTCTGTGCTTAGCTCTAAAAAACATCCGTTAACGAAATGGCTTCTGCTACTGGCTTGCTTATCTTTTTTTGCTCTATTAGTCGGCTTCTGCTTTGCGTTTACGCCAGTGCATTTAGCTGATAAAAGCACATCTGAGCTTCAGACCCCCAATGAAGACCAAACACCAGACGCTCCTTCCCCTGCTATCTTGCCCACTACAGGCACATTAAAAGTGGTAGCGCTGGGTGACTCCTTGACACGTGGGTTAGGAGATTCAAGCGGATTAGGCTATATTGGAATTTTGAAGCAAAAGGCTGAAAAGGCGCGCAATCAAAGCATTCAACTAAGCAATCTAGCTATCAGTGGCAGTGAATCAGGAGATGTAGTGAACCAACTGAAACAAACGAATGTTAAGCGCCTGATTTCTGAAGCCAACCTCATATTGTTTACGATTGGGGGGAATGATTTGTTTCGCCAAAGCGGCGGTATATTTGAATTTGATCTTGAAAAACTATTGGACGCTTCAACCCAGCTTACTATCAACTATGAAGCCATTGTAAAACAAATTCGATCTATAAATCCAGAAGCACCCATTTTTTATACTTCTCTCTATAATCCCTTTGGCGATACAGAGTTCAAACAAGAATCAAGTACGCATGTTCAGGAGTGGAATAATGAAGCAACCACTATCTCAGCCCGTTATCCTAACGTGCTGGGGATCCCCTCCTACGACTTATTTTGGAACAAGGAGAAGGCCTATCTATACACGGACCATTTCCATCCGAATCATGCTGGATATGAACGGATAGCCGATCGAATTATGCAGGCAATTAAATAAATAGATTGATGACGATTCTACTTATATACAAAACTGTCGAGGCCTCTTGCTCCCCCGACAGTTTTTTTATTTGTATTCATTTTCCTACCGAGTCATCGTCATAGCTTGACCTGTACGAGCAGTATAGCAGTTGCGTCCCAGAGTGTAGAACAAAATACTGAAAAGCGTGATACAGGAGATAACCGTAAACATAATTGTTCCATTGTATACTCCCAGTATATATCCTCCTAGCACCGGTCCTAAAAATTGTCCTAAGTTATGAAAGCTTTGGGTGCCAAAATAAGTTCCTCGCATCCCCTCAGGTGCTAAATAGTCAATAAAAACGGTGGAAGCAGGGAAGGTTAAAATCTCCCCAATGGTAAAGATACACATGGAAATCATAAAAGTTAGCCAACTCGATGAAAGCCCGAAGCCTAACAACCCCATCGCATACATGATGGTTCCCGTTACAAGACTAAACAACGGGGTCCTTTTTTCGGCCCATCTGGATAAGGGAAGCTGCAAAGCAACCACCACTATGGCATTTAAGCTCATCAGATATGAAAATAGGATGGCTCCGTCAACGAACATTCCCTGAACGAATTGGGATAGGGTTACAGTCATTTGAGAATAGCCCACTGATACCAGAATGCCACCGACAATAAAGTAGCGTAACGCGACATCCTGACGTACCACATTCCAAGCCGAAGCAAATGTAATTTTTTCTTTCTTTTGGCCCTCAATTTGTTTTATGCCAAATTTATGTAACAAATATTGCAGGCTGATGACATAGAGCAAATAGATCATGGCCGTAACAATAAACGGGAGAGCCCCGCCTAGTAATGCTAAATATGCCCCAAGCAAAGGACCCACGGAAACACCAATGTTAATAGCCAGATAACGCATGGAAAAAACTCGAAAGCGTCGCTCTGGTTCTGTTAAATCTGCCATGAGTGCTTGCGATACAGGCTCGTAAAAGGAACGGCAAAATCCCGCCAAAATGTTAAGCAAAATAAAAAAGATTGCGCTTTTTCCAATCGCAAATCCTAAAAAAACAAGCACCCAGGTATACAATGCCCACAGCATAATTCTCCTTCGCCCAAATAAATCAGATAACGTTCCTGCAATAAATCCTCCCACTGTAGATGCCAGAGGACCAGCCCCAATAGTAATTCCAATCATGACCGGACTCAGATCAGTTGTCTTGGATAAATGAATAGCCAAAAATGGCATACTCATAGAACTAGCAGCTCGCACAAAAATCGTACCGATAAGTAAGGAGTGTATTATAGGGTGAAATTCTTGCCAGTATGCTTGTAGTCTGTTCATTTTTTACTCCCCTTTATCTATCTTTATCTCTTTGTGATAAACCAAATTGTAGGAATATTCAATTGAAAAGTCAATGACTGCTCCCTATTCTTCTATATGAAAAATTTGATTAGGATTATCTAAATATGTAAGGGGGATAAACTATTGACTTCCTCTTTTTAGTACCTGATACTAATATCAGATACTAAAAAATTTAAGTAAGAAATGGGGTCATATTGATGTCGGCTTACTCGAATCCTTTTTCCAATTCTCCTTCACCTGATTTTGGGTCGTCTGCTTTGTCGTCTAAAGCCCGTATCACAGCTATAGGGTCTTACGTTCCAGACAAGCGGCTCACTAATTTTGATTTAGAAAAATTAGTAGAGACTAGCGATGAATGGATTGTGAGAAGAACTGGCATGCGAGAGCGACGCATAGCTGAACCCGACCAATTTACAAGCGATCTTTGCCTACGAGCTGTTCAGCATTTGCAGCAAGCATATGATAAAGAACTAGAGGATGTTGATTTCATTCTTGTATGTACGACCACCCCAGACTATCCTTTTCCCAGTGTAGCTAGCCAACTACAGGCTAAGCTATCAATTCGTTTTGCTGGAGCGCTTGATGTAAATGCCACATGTGCTGGTTTTGTCTATGGACTACATCTAGCTAATTCTCTGATAAGCAGTGGTCTGCATAAAAAAATTCTTGTGGTAGCCGGAGAGACATTATCAAAAGTGACTGATTACTCCGACCGTAATACCTGTGTTTTGTTTGGGGATGGCGCTGGTGCAGTACTTGTTGAACGTGATGAACAGAATCCTAGCTTCCTGCATTCCTTTATGAGCAGTCATGGTAATGGCGGGATTCATTTATATCGTTCAGGTCTTTCTAATCAAATGGGAGATGTAGAGCTAATTGGAAAGGGAAATATCTATCAAAATGGTCGGGAATTATATAAGTGGGTAGTATCTCAATTACCTCAGGGAATGCACCAACTGGTTGCGGCAAGTAATTTCTCATTATTGGATGTAGATTGGTTCGTGCCACACAGCGCTAATTTACGCATGATTGAGTCGATATGCGAAAAAAGCGGATTTCCGTTAGAGCGAACGCTGTACAGTTTGGAATATTTTGGAAATACCTCCTGCGCTACTATCCCGCTTGCTTTAGATATGGCTTTATCAAACGAGCAAATAAAACAAAACGACACAGCTATTCTTTATGGTTTTGGCGGCGGTTTAGTTCAAGCGGCTTCGCTTGTGCGTCTGTCTTTAGATAAACGTCAGGCCTAGGCCTACTTGTAACGAGATGTAAAAAAGCCATCCCCATCGAAGCCTAAGCTTCTAGGGATGGCTTATTCTGTTTTCCTTTTCCACGTCGGAAATATAAGTAGGAGTATATATAGGTAGATAGAATTGTTAGGCATACGGAAGAAACGATTAACAATAAGCCCAACCATCCTGGCAAATACGGACATAACAGATAGACTACACCTGTCAGCATCCAGAATACGGACAGTTTACGATGAGTATGAACCCAAACCTCCTGCTCCGTTTTAGTCCATGACGTACGCATACCCAACGGATGCAAATACGATATCCACGGCAACAAATAGCCATAAACTAACAAAATAATACCTACAATAATCATGCTATACATTTCGAGGCCTATCGGAATAAATAAATTTTGCAATATTAATAAGCAATACATTGTACTAAATAGTACTGCTTGAGCTATTCGTAATAAATCAAAGCAAATCTCCATCTGTCTCGTCTGTCGCTCACGTTGGCGAGAAATCGTAATAAATGCTCGTAACAAAATGGGGGCAACGATATTGACAAGACTAAAAACAAGGAGAAACAGCAGCTTATCCTGATAGTATCCGGTCTCATCCCCTATCCTCATCGCTACTAACAGCTTATCGGGCATTTGGGTGTAAAAACCGATCGCCGCAATAATTGGAGACAAAGTGATCAGCACTAGCATAAAGTCAAGCCAATACCACACTCTTTGCGTACGATGCAATTGCATGTTGTTTCACCGCCATTCTTCCTATTAAAAACCTGCCTCTATTCTTTTAGAGGGGGGAAAAACTAGTGATTATTATGGATGGGTATGGATTGAAGCATCTCACCTTGGTCATTCCATTTCACTGCTCGATACTTGGCATCATGGTAAAAGGTAAACCACGCTTCTGGAGCTATCATTTCCTTCAACCACTTTTCCTTCGCATAGATAGAGGTCATTGGATAATCATCATAGGCCATGACCCATAGCGGGTTCTGATGTGCGTGCGTAGGCATAATATCTGCCATATGGCAAGCCTTCTCACCTTTACTTTCGAACAAAATAATAGCATGTCCATCACTGTGACCACCCGTATGCACCATTTTGATGCCTGGAACAACCTCTTTCTGGTCGGCATACGTGCAAACCTGCTTCTCGATGGGGCGCCAATTGTCCTCCCAATACGTGTTTTTAGACCTGATATTAGGAGATCGCATTTCATTCCATTCAATTTCGTTGATATAAATAGTAGCATTCAAAAATGTGGAATAGAGACTGCCATCCTCTGCCACACTTACTAATCCGTTCGCATGATCATAGTGCATGTGGGTCATTAGGACCAAATCAATGTCTTTACATTGTAACCCGACTTCTTGAAGAGATTCCGACAATTCCGATTCTTCAACCAGTCCAAAGTTACGTTTTTGTTTCTCATTTAAGCGATTTGTCCCCATTCCCGATTCGATCAGTATATTTTTTCCGTGAACTTGTACAAGAATTGGATCAGAACGGAGTGGAATTTGATTCTGTTCATTAGAAGGGTAGCGTTTACTCCACAAAGCCTTTGGGACAACTCCAAACATCGCTCCACCGTCTAACTGGGTCATTCCACCTCTCATCCACGTTAGCTTACAATCACCAATTTGCAGTGTATTCATGCTACTCCTCCTCTAACCCATTTCTCACGCGAAACTCTTATCTCTACGTTACACCAAGACAGCTTTCTGGTAAAGAAAACTTCCTTGATTAGATTGATGGATTTGTGGATAAACCTGAAAAATTTTGTAGTAAGGAAAGCCTGATAAATTAAAATCTATGACACAACCAACAAATTATTCCTAGCTGTTATACATCCACGAAAAGAAAGGCACCCGATGCGGGGTGCCTATGTTACATATAGACTATTGTACCTACTTTTCTTGAAAAACAACTGTTTTTGATAACCCAATTATTTCTACTGCATAATCACTAGATACTGCTTCCATAATAAATTGAAATTCTCCATTTGATCTGCGCAAGATCATTTGTGCTATTTTTTCTGACTTCTTAAACAAACTGATAGCATGGTCATTTTCTGGATAGCCATCCCTCGTTGCTATGAATCGACAACCTGCAGGCAAACAGAATCTCCAACCTTTTACTTGAATATTCTGCTGTTGTGCATGAAGAAAATGACGCTTCCCTAATAATATCATGTGCTCGCCCATTTCCACGCCACCTTCACCCTAAAGGGCTATTAAAGTTATTTTTATTGTGCAATGAAATCGTTAGAAAAGGAAGTGCTTCGACAAAAACTCCAATAAAGCGACAGCATAAGTAAAACACTGTAAATACTTTACATTTACAGCTAAATTTATGAAATAAATGAACAATCACTCCTTACTAGGCTCCTCGAATCTGTTACTTGTAGGAGTGTAAAACCTATCTTATGTATCTACTTCCAAAATTTATGCAAGAGTTTTTTTTATGATCTCCTATACATAATCATCTGGAAGGGGGAATTGTAGGAAAGCTTGTTTTTATTTACTGAAAATTCATTTTTGTTTTTCTTTTTTCTAACCAATTTTTTTCTTTATCGTTCGACATTTTCCTCTCATTTCGAGCATTTTTTCATTATCAATTTTTTGCTATTATATTTTTCCAGCGTCACTTCTACTTACTTCCTCCCGTGACATATCTACCATAGGATTATTGATAACTTTCTCAAAAAATCCAATTATTACGTTTGAGAAAATACGAATAACCAAGTAAACTAAATCATGGATAGTCTGATATCCGCAAGTATTTGCCCGCCCAAAATATGCAGATCGGCGGGCATTTTTTTATTCCTAGGTTTATTTATCCATACGTACAAATGTAACCCCGTTCATATCTTGAATTTCTAGTAGCATGTGATTGCTTTCTGTAGAGAGTTGTGCTTGAATCTGCAAATCAAGCATTGTTTTTGAGTTCTCTTCTTCATCAGGCATTTCCACCTGATAGGTCGTTATTTTCACACCATTATTTGCTAATTTATCAATCACATCCCGTACGTGATTTTGTCCTTGCAAATGAACCACGAGACGCATTGTTTTTGGAAATAGCAATTGCAAGCTACGATCTAGAATTTCCAATCCAATCAATACGAGGATAGTAGCACAAAATCCGATGCCATACATACCTGAACCAATAGCAAGTCCAATACCTGCTGTTGCCCACAAGCCTGCTGCTGTTGTTAAACCACGAATCGATTGTTTTTGCACTAAAATAGTCCCCGCTCCCAAAAAGCCAATTCCACTCACCACATTGGCTGCAATCCGACTTGGGTCTAACTTGACAGAGTCCCCCAAAACATCAAAAAAAGCATATTTAGAAACAATCATGATCAATGAACTGCCCACTGCTACAAGGAAATGCGTACGCAATCCCGCTGCTTTCTGTCTGCTTTTACGCTCAAATCCGATAAGTGCCCCACATAAGCCCCCAACAAATAAACGCAAGAGTAACTCCCATTCCATCGCCATCCCCTCCTCTCTTCTCTATAACCTTATATGTAGTCCGTTAAAACCAGATCAGTGTCATCGAAAAACAGCAAAAAATCTGACTCTCGTGTAGAGAATCAGACGATATGCAGCTATCCTTCCTCTAATTCGGTTCTAAAACATAAGAATATGGCACATGTAAAAAGGAAAGTAAACGATTTTGCCCCTCTTCCTCCTGAACCATTTGAAGAATTTCGCTGATCTCCTTTTGGACAGACTCATACCGAAGTTCGTGTTGCTGCTCTGATTCCGCATTCGTTTCATACTCCATTATCCAACCTGCTACTTGCTTTGCTAAGGGGAAAAGGGCCTTCTGAATTTTCGTATAGCTCATTGATAATTGGTGCTGATTTTGTTCGAAAAGCTGTTCAGAGCGCTGTTCCAAATATCCACGAATCTCCGCCAAGCGAGACAGTAATTCTCTTACTTTCCATAGTTGCTTATGCTGCTCTCGTTGCTTTGAATCTAGAAGTGGGAACGGATCGCTGGATAGTAGGGCTTGTAAGTCTGGCCACGGCTTTTTCTGAAGTGATTCCTCCAGCTTTTTCATGCAATACGCATCAGCAGGAAGCAGTTCTACCGTTTCTCTGAAGGCAGGTAAGGTATTTCGCGCATAGCTTTTCACTCCCCAATCGCTATGAGCTTGCAGGGCTTTCACAAAAGAAAAACAATGTGGATCTACTAATTCCAGTTCTCGCTCGCTTACCTCATGAGTAGACAAAATTGTTTGTTTGACCGTGTTATCTGGTATCTGAGAATGTCCTTCCCCCAATTGCATTCCCCTCTTCACATAAGTCCGCAATGTATCACCTGTCAAAGAGGAATCCTCATTTCCTTGATAAAGCTGGATACGGAAGGCGGCAAATTCTTCAAAGCCCTGTAGATTCCCGTATCCATCATCAATAACATGCAAATCTGCCTGTACTTCCATTAGCTCACTTAGTACCTGCTCTTCTAATGCGTAGATACATCCCTCGATGTGAGTCCAATAGCTTCTGCATTCCGCCTCTGAACCCAATACCCTTTGATAGACATCATGAAATAAGAGGATATGAGCAATTTCATGAAAATAATTTTGAAACGGAAACTTGAGATTTTCCCCCCGGAGATAGGAGCCTGCATTCTGATAGATTTTCCCGTGCTCAGGACGAAACAGTGTAGGTAAGGTGGAATCCACATCTAAAAAGAGTTCAATGCCCGCATTATAGCTGTTAGCCCATATAGCAAGGTAAGTTGGACTTAGCAGGAGGGCTATAGAATGGTTGGTAATTTGTACAGGTAGATTAAAGTGAAGACCATTCGTCTCTTCCTGCAAGGATAACCACGTCATCCCTACTGCCAAAGCCTGATACAACGCAAATTCACCCTGTGCAACCGAATGTCTCGCATAAAGCTGTAACTGTCTAAGGCAATTCGTGACACCTTCTGCTTCATATGTATATTGTTGTTGAAACTGTTCAAGGCCCTCTACAAAATCCTCGTGTTCAATCGTCAAAAATACATTAATTCCATCTACCCAGAAGTCCGATCCTATTTTCGACTCCAACCATTCATCCGTCTGATGTGCTAGCTTACGTAATTCCTCATAACGCTGTAGCATGTGAGGGGAATTCATTTTATCCTATCCCTTCTTCAATTTGATAGAAATGCTTTCGTCCGATAACAAAACAAGAGCACGCGTCAAAACCATACGTGCTCTTGCCTTACACATTAAAGCTTACAAACTCCGGTAATAATTGGATGTGCCATCCCTTTAAGTTCATCTACTTTTTCATTGTTGACCGTAATTTTAACAACTTTTTTCACAGCAAAACCCTCCTTTACGTTGAAAGTTCATTTTACTTTAAAAAAAGTACTACTTTACAAGCAAACATCAACAACTACACGCCACATTAACTCTTTCATTTGCTTTACATTCTTGTTATCCGAGAGTTCTACTTTTACTACTTTTTTCATTATTTCATCCTCCTTATAACCAGATTTATATGATAGGAGTGATAACTATCAATACATATATTATGATAGATAATTCTGAACATTTCAATAATATTACATTTTTTTTATATTATACTAGCTTTGGCAGACGAATTACATCCAGTAACATATATAGAGACGAAGGTATGGAAATGTTTCGAGAACAGCTATTACATACAAATAAGCATGGAAATAGGCCAATGAAAATAAAAACGGAGCGATAGAAGGACAAATTCCTGTCTACTACTCCGGCTTATCATGCTTTTTACTTGCGTTTTTGTCTGTATGTTGCCTTACCCGGCAGTTTTGCTCCTCATGCTCTACCGTTTTTGTTCATTCATCGCTTGCAGGGCCAAATAATAAGCCCCTTTTGAAGAACAAGTCTCGTCTATAACAAATACGGGGTCTGGTATCGCATTTTTTACCTCTTCGTAAAACGCCTCTTGCACAAGCGCAATTTTGGTCAAGACACTGCCCTTTAAAGCAATGGAAACAGGTGATTCAAACCTGAATTTATGGTACAAACGGATCGTTATTTGAGCCAGATGCTCTCCCGCCCTTTGTAGAATTCGTTGAGCATTTGGTTCACCAGCTTCCGCTTCTTTCACAACTAAGGGGGTTAGGGCTGCTATTTTATCCTTTGAAGAAGAATAGACAAAGTCTTTGATCTGTGCTGTCTTTTGGATTTTCAAATATTCGACTAGCCTCTGGCCTAATGAGCTGGATTCAAATCCACACTCTTCCTCTAGGATTAATTGACGCAGAGCTTCGATTCCAATCCAATATCCACTACCTTCGTCACCTAGTAGATGCCCCCATCCTCCCGTCATTAAGCTTTGACCTTGATGTACTCCAAGCGCTACCGCTCCCGTACCTGCGATGGTCAAAATGCCATCTTGCCCTTGCAAGCATGCCGCATGAGCAATTCGAGCGTCATTTGTGATCATGAGAGGTATTCCAAAACGCTCTTGTAGACTCGTTTCCACTGCTTCTCGATGTGTTCCGCTCTGAATACCGGCTAGCCCCAAAAATAAATAGGCACATTCACAATCGTCTACGATTGCACTCTGACATTGTTCAATGGCTTTTATGATATGTGCGATAGCTGTCTCTCTATGCACTAGAACATTACCATATCCGCTTTCTGCCCTAGCAAGCTCTGCTCCTTGAAAATTGTAGGCTACCGCTATTGTTTTCGTTCCCCCGCCATCAACTCCAATGATATAGGCCACTTTTCTTCACTCACCTTACTTACGCTTTTTCAACAAACGCAAATTTTCCCCATGGCTGTAATTGATCCAATAAGAAAATTTCTTCTTCCGCAATACGACCAACCACATTGGTCTTCCCTGAATTCTCCATATCCTGCAAAGCTAGTTGCAATTCTCCTTTGTACTGCCCATATAGATTGTTTTCAATTAAAATATCTCCACGGCGGATATGCGGTGTATTGGATGGTGGAAAATCCTCCTGCTTGTATTTCACGCGAGATTGTGTGGAACGAATTAGGTAATCGGACACGTCCCCGCGATAGAAATGTGGCTCTTCTACTACAATCTTTTTCTCAAGAGGCGTAATGCTGTCATGCAACTGGACCCTAAATGTTAATTTATGAGGATTCACTTCGCTTACTTCCCGTAGCTCTGATTCTGATGCATAAGCATTTGCGATAATGATATCGTCAATCAGTCCCATTGAATACAGGTGCTTTACCTGTGTAGCGATAGGAAGCGTACGGTGCATTTCCAGTGAGCAAAGCCCCTCAGTGACTGGCCATGGACCAAATGTAGCTGCCATCGAAGTAACAAACGCTGCTGTTCGAATTCCTTTTTCTTTAAATTGGCGGCTACAAGCTTCAAAATGCTCCAATGACAAGCCTGAATAGCGATGCGGATAAAAATTATGTGAACCAAGTATATGATCTACTTGAGGCTGGTACGTCATAATATTGTCAATATACTTTGTTCCGCTGCTCATATTTAATTCAATTTTTAACCCATACGGATTATAGGTCATCATCGCTTCCTCATGACCGGTAAATCCCATATCAAGACGAATGCCATAAGCCCCTAGACGATGAAAAAAAGATAGATCATCATAGGAAATGCCCAATTTACCAAAAACACGCGGTGCTATATCCACGATGACTTGCATACCTAGGCTATTGGCGAAATCAATGGTTTCTCTAAATTCCTGCACAATTGTCTCAGCATCCCCTTCAACAGACAATAGGCAAGTAAAAATCCGTGTAAAGCCATATTGATGCGCTAATGCAATATACGCTTTGTCCTTCTCGACTGTACTATGCTCCGGGTAAATAGAGATACCTAGCTGATGCATATCAAACCCTCCTTTGTCTATTTTGAGGTTTCTGCTTTTACTTTTTGTAAAATACGAATCATATGCTCAATCAGCTTTTGCTCACTCATTGAGGTCATAAGATGGTCTTGTGCATGAATCATTAGCAGTGTTTTCTCCGCAGGTGTGCCGTTTAGTTCAGCTTGAATTAAATCCGTTTGTGTGTGGTGAGCAAGTGTTAATTCTTCCTGCGCCTGCTTCATAAGCTCAGCAGCTTTTTCAAAGTTATACTCTTCGGCTGCTGACAAGGCTTCAAAAGCAAGACCACGAGCATTTCCACTATGGACAATAATTTCAAAAATGACCGTTTCATTGTTATTGACTTCGTTGTTCGTTTCGTTTTGCATGCTGATCCACTCCCATTCATATCATGATTCCTCTTCTTTACACACCTCTAGGAGGATACGTTACATTCCCCAAAATAACAGGCTCCCGAGCTCCTGTAGCAGTTGGCACATTACTTGGCAGACGGTGCAACGTTTCATGGGCCAATAAAGCAAATGCAACTGCTTCCTTAGCTTCGGACGACAATCCGACATCTTCCTGTGTGATAACCCTGCATGTATTCCCCAACTGTTGCTGTAGCATAGAGAGTAGCGTCTTGTTATAGCTACCGCCACCCCCAATGATCACCTCATCCACCTGCAATGTGGGAAAAATATAATTTTTGCAATGATAAGCAATCGAGCTAGCTGTAAACATCGTCATGGTAGCAAGTAAATCGTATGGGGATAGATGAGTATTTTCACGTATGATTTTCTCAACAAACTGCTTACCAAATAGCTCCCTACCCGTGGATTTAGGCGGTTGTAGCTGCATATATTCGATACTCATGCATTGTGTAAGCAAAGCCTCATCTACTACTCCTTGAGCCGCCCATTTTCCATCCTGATCATAAGCTGTATCGAATAGAACTCTACACAGCTCGTCGATTATCATGTTACCAGGACCTGTATCAAAGGCATACACATCCTGTAACTGAGCTGCCTTAGGAATGACGGTTACATTGCCGATCCCACCAATGTTTTGCAACAGCCGTGACTTTTCCTGTTCTCGGTACATGATCAGCTCGGTGTAGGGGACCAGAGGAGCTCCCTGTCCTCCTGCAGCCATGTCCATGGTGCGAAAATTGGAAATGACAGTTGTGTTGGTACGATAGGCAATTACTGCAGGCTCCCCGATCTGCAAAGTGGATGCGACATACGCTCCCTCTGACTGAGGCTGATGATAAATCGTTTGACCATGAGAACCAATGACAGAAATATTGGCAAAATCAAGCTGATTTTGTTTACAAATGGCTTCTACAGCGTCAGCAAATAATTCTCCGAGTTTAAAGTTCAGGCTACAAATGACCTGTACGTTCGAGCGTTCAAGTGACAAGCTGTCCATAATTTCGTCGCGCACAGACTGAGGAAATGGAAGCGTCATAAAATCAAGTAACTTAACCTGTGAATCATAGCCCGTTCCCTGAATATCGACCAGTGCTACATCAATGCCATCCAAAGAGGTACCTGACATAAGTCCGATTACATAAGCCATAATTAAGCTTGCTCCTCTTTAAAAAATTGAGGCAGATAATCACGATGTGCCTCTAACAAATCATCCAACACAGCCTTAGCTTTTTCATCACTTGGCACTAAAGGATTAATCGTCAATGCCAGCAAGGCTTTCTCATAAGAACCAGTCACCGCCGCCTCTGCACCTACCCGCTCAAACGATTTGATCTGTTGAACAAGTCCATTAATAGCTGTAGGTAACTCGCCTACTGTGATTGGTTTTGGCCCTTCCTTCGTAACCATGCAATTTACTTCGATTGCTGAATCATGAGGAATCCCCTGAATGGTTCCATTGTTTCTAACATTTAAAGTCTGAATATCATTTGTTCCATTATACAGAGAGGAGATAAGACTACATGCGGCATCACTATAATACGCACCGCCGCGTTTTTCTAACTGTGGAGGTTTGATTTGTAGCTGTTCATCTCGGTATAGTTCAAAGAGATCGTCTTCCAATCGTTTTACCACCTCTGCTCGCGTGGTTCCTGATTCGAATGCTTTTAATTCCTCAGCTAAAATATCCTGTGTCTTATAGTAGTACCGATGATATGGGCATGGGATTACGCCTAATGCTTGCAGGAAAGTTGGCTCCCAAGGCATTGGAGCGATATTGCGCATAGATAATTGTTTCTCTGGGTCAGCCAGCATGTGCAGGACCTGCTTGGTTACATCCTCCCCATCAACTGTAGCGCGAAGTCCATATACAAGATGGTTAAGTCCGGCAAAATCAATGTGAAGTCGTCCTACATCAATATCAAGCATCTTTGCTATCGTCATCTTTGTGGTAATCGGTACGTTACAAATACCAATGACCTTAGAATGCTTACCATAACGCAATAGCGCTTCGGTTACCATGCCAGCCGGATTGGTAAAGTTAATCAGCCATGCATTCGGGCATAGCTCTTGCATATCCTCGGCAATTTGCAGCAGGACAGGTATCGTACGCAGTCCCTTAAATAATCCACCTGCTCCATTGGTTTCCTGACCAATCATTCCATGCATTAATGGAATCCGTTCATCCTTAATCCGCGCTTCCAATAATCCAACCCGCATTTGTGTCGTAACAAAATCGGCGTCCCGTAAAGCCTCCCTGCGATCCAATGTTAGATGAATCTCCATCGGTACACCCGCTTTTTTGACCATACGTTTAGCTAATTCACCAACAATGTGTAGCTTCTCTCGCCCTTCCTCGATATCTACCAGCCATAATTCACGGATTGGCATCTCATTGTATCTCTTAAGAAATCCTTCCACCAGCTCCGGAGTATAGCTAGAGCCTCCTCCGATCGTTACAATCTTAATCCCTTTTTTACTCATCTTGCTTTCTCCTCTCTGTCCCATTTCTCCTATACTTGTCCGCAGATTTCTAGTCTTTTGAGGAAATAATGGCAAGCTTAGTACAAGTACACGAGATAATAACTAGCCGCCGTACAAACCACTAATGAACCGATAATAAATGTGATAGCCTGCATATGATTTTTATATTTGCCTTCAAAGTAAAGCATAACGATACTGACGCCTGCGCCTCCAGCCAAGCTATTTACTAGAAATAGACTCGCTTGCTGGGATAGTCCCAACCACATCAGAAACGGGGTAAGCAGCAAATTTAAGCCCACCAAAAACGTAAAAAAGAAAAAAGCGCTTTTCCAACGAAATTTAATAAGCTTGTTGCTCTCCTCCATTGTCCATTCCTCCCCTCTATGCAAAACAACACTATCAGATAACAAGAACGTAATGTGAGTAGAATGCTACTCATCTACCATGTATGCTTCTCCAACAAAAGAGACGTGGACAAAGAATGCCATAAGCTCCCTTTGCTCCACGTCCCCCCTTTCTTTATCTTACATCATGTTTACATTGTCGCTGTTTCCTCAGCTTCTCTTTCTTGGTCCACTACTTTTTTGTCATACATTTTAAAGAATGGAATGTAGATCAGGAAGGAAATCAGGATATTGATTACGACCAGAATAATGGCTCTCCAATCCCCGCCCGTAGCCAGATACGCTCCAATCGGTGCTGGCAGTGTCCACGGTACCATAATGTAAGTCGGATTCACCAAGCCAAGCACAGTGGCATAATACGACAAGGAAGCCGTAATAACAGGAACGATAACGAAAGGTATAATCAGCACTGGATTTAACACAATCGGCATCCCGAAAATCACGGGTTCATTAATATTGAAGATCCCCGGTACAATGACAGTTTTTCCTAATGTCTTGTGATAGTTTGATTTGGCAAATAACAGCATACATAGGACAAGACCAAGTGTCGCACCTGATCCTCCAACCCAAACATACCATTGAAAGAATGTTTCAGGTGCCACATGCGGAATCGCTTGACCAGCGGCTACTGCCTCCGCATTTTTAGCCAAATACACTTCCCATAGTGGACGAGCAATCGTACCTACAATGGAAACCCCATGGATACCAAATGCCCAGAAGAACGTAATTAAAATAACCGGAATTAGTATACCAGGCAAGCTATCTCCTGCTTTTACTAACGGTGCAATAATTTTATCAACAAGTCCATGTAAATCAATTTTAAAGACAACCGTAATGATTGTCATGATCAGAAGCACGATTGCTACCGGGATCAATGCTTCAAAAGAACGTAGCAGGGAAGGCGGCACCTGATCTGGAAGCTTGATCATCAAATTGCGCTGTTTACAGAAGCGCAATACCTCTACAGCAAAAATAGAAGCAAGCATCGCTACGAACAAGCCGTGTCCACCTAGATTGGTCATTGGAAGAACAAAGCCTGCTCCATCCATCACTTTAGGTGCAATCGTCATGAGAAATGCCATGATTGCTAATTGTGAACCTGCCAAAGGATCAAGATTATAGCTCTTCGCCAGATTATGCCCTATCCCAAAGGAAATGTAGAGTGACATGATAAACATCGTCATACGGTATGGAATAAGAATTTGACCCGCATTTTCCTTTGCCCACATTGTGATTGCCCAATCTTGTGGCAACGGTGGGAAAGCAATAATTAAGAAGAAACTTCCTACGATAATAAACGGTAAAGCGGAGATAACCCCGTCACGGATTGCACGTAAATGTCGTTGTTCAGCGATACGAGCAATAGGACCTGACAAGTGTTTATCTAAAAATTGTACAAAAGCGTCCATTGTCTTACTTCCCCCTTTACGCCCTGCGGACATCCTCTTTACAAGAAATGTTCTAGGTGTCTGATTACTTTGCTACTTCCTGTACTTTTTTAAATAAGGTTGCTCCACCAAGTGGTGTGTAGCCCTGAGGTGGAATCAGTTCGCACGGCACTCCTGCTGCATCCGCTTCTTGTTTTAACTGTTCAAAACGATGACGTACCTGAGGAGCTACCATGGCTACATTCCAGCCATTTTTCACTTCCTCAGCAAATTCTTGTGTACTAACAGCCTTCACTTCCATTTCGACCCCATGCTTATCTGCTTCTTTTTTAAGAGCGTTTACCACAATAGCACTGGACATCCCTGCGGAACATACGAATAATACCTTCATTACGATTCCTCCTTTTGCATGTATGAAAGTTTTTTGTAACCTTTACTAAAATAAAGCACTAGCTTTCAAGAGCGGGGGAAGCCCTTGGACATCAGCAGGTAGGTTTTATACAAGCATGATGAACGAAATGCTTTTCGATACCTGCTTTATACCTGCCTTTAGTGTTACACCCCACTATGCATGTTGTCGAATCTATTTGTTTATAATGGTTGTATTTTTACTTGCGACACTATTCTGATGATTGTTGGAGGGCGTGCTGAACAAATCCTTCATACTTTTGCAAACGCTCCAGCGCCTCTTCATATTCACATGCAGCTAATATCATCACGATTGCTGCTTTTACATTCTTGTTAGCCTTTTCATAGAATTCAGTAGCTTGCTCGTAGCTAACCTCTGTTGCTTGCATAATAATTCGCTTGGAACGCTCCACTAGCTTTAGATTAGTTGGCTGAACATCTACCATCAGGTTTTTATACACTTTGCCAACGCCAATCATCGAGCAGGTGGAGATCATATTTAATACTAGCTTCTGTGCTGTTCCCGCCTTTAATCGAGTGGAGCCCGTCAAAATTTCAGGACCTGGAACTACCTCGATAGCCACATGAGCAAATCGACTAATCTCCGCACCCTTATTACAAGCAAGGCTGGCTGTGCTGGCTCCTACACTGCTCGCATACTGGAGAGCGCCGATAACATAAGGTGTACGTCCGCTGGCTGCAATCCCGATAACGGTGTCTTTGTCTGTTAATCCAATGGCTTGCAGGTCACTTTTAGCAAACTCAGCATTATCCTCGGCACCTTCCACCGCAACGACAAAAGCCTCTTTTCCCCCAGCAATCAATCCTTGTACCATCTCAAAATCAGTACCAAAAGTAGGAGGGCATTCCACTGCATCCAGGATTCCTAATCGTCCACTGGTACCGGCTCCTATATAAATAAGTCTTCCGTCTTGTTTAAAAGAGCGAATCACTAGCTGAATGGCTCTTTCAATCTGCTCCAGCTCAGCAGCAATGGCACGTGGTACCTTTTGATCTTCCTCATTCATGATTTGCAACACGTTTAGGATCGTCATCTGGTCCAAATTCATCGTTCTATCATTACGTGTCTCTGTTACCAATTTCTCCAGCATGCGCTCACCTTCTGCTCCTATTTTGTTTCCGCTTTCATTTTACCACTTTGAAATAAAACGTCAATTATTTTATTTATTTTATGAATCAAAATTTCAATGCACAATAAAAAAATAGGTAGTAAGAGAGCAAGGATGCAGCATAAAGGCAAGCATCCGCGCACCTAATCTCCCCTCCTACCTGCTAGACCTTAATACCTCTTCACGAATTTCATTAAAGTTCTCAATAACCGTTTCCCCTATTCGATTAAACACACTGACATATAAGGCATCCACAATCGTTAAGTGCATAATTCTGGAAGCAAAACTACCTACACGAAAATCCTGTTCAATATTTGGCGTACAAAGCTTAATGTCAGCTTCTTTATACAAAGGAGATTTCGTTACATTGGTAATAGCGATAACCGTCACCTGCTTCTTTTTAGCGAAACGTACGATTTCCAGCACCTCTTTGGTATTCCCGCTTACAGAAATAGCGATCAGTACCCCTCCTTTTTTCATATTGGACACCACAGGAAGCATCATATGAAAATCGGTGGTCATCTCCGAGTAGTAACCAATTTTTCTAAATTTATGACAACCATCCAAGGACACTACCGAGGAGCCACCTACACCGTAAAAGATGACACTCTTCGTCTGTAAAATAGCCTCTACCGCTTTTTCTAATTCCCGTCTGTCAAGAGAAGTGGATATTTCCTCAATAGCAGTCTTATTGTGATACTGGACTTTTTGAAATAATTCATAGGGCTCGTCCTGCTTTTTAATGATGGAGAAGTCGCTCATATTCATATCTGAGCGAGTTAAATCTCGAACTAGCGCCAGCTTAAACGCCTGAAAGCTACTCATCCCAATTGATTTACAAAACCGAACGACACTAGCTTCGCTTGCGCCTGATTGCTTGGAAATTTGTTTTGTTGTCATGGTTGGAATTAATTCAGCATGATTCACAATATAGCTTGCTACTTTTCTCTCTGCCTGCGTAAAGCTATTTAATTGGCTTTCAATCTTGCTTATAATCATGGAATGCATCTCATTCGCCTCCGTTCTTCTCTAGTTTTACCACATCTTACCTAGTTTGTAATAGTAGAAACCCGTAAGATTTTCGTTTTTCGCACATCACATAAAATTTCTTCGAAGAAATCACCATTAAATTTTTATCTTACATTCAAAAAATTGTAAGAAATAATATATGGAATAATATTACATTTATTGATAATATAGTATTCAAGCTATTCATTTCATCACAAAGGGAGGCTTATTATTCAAATGGTGAAAAAAGTGTTATTATCTGTTGCTCTCCTCTTTACAACCGCTTTTAGTAGTAGTGTAGGCTTTGCCAAGGAAGTCATTGAAGAGAAAAAGCCGGACAAGCCCCAGATTAAAGAAGTAGAGTTAGGCTCAGAAAAGCTAGGAAAACCTTTAGGAGAAAAGCTAGTTGTTGAGGAGGGGGCAGAAAAGCTACTTGATCCTGAAGAAAAAACAGTGGACATTGATGATTCTCTCTCTGCCCCCAAAAAGAAAAAATCCGCTACTGCCGAAGCTGAGGCAGAAAATACGGACGCAAATAATGCTAAGCCAATCACCATCGACTCTATTCACTCTGGCACCATCAATAAGGAAGGCGAGATCAGATGGTATGCCTTCTATAATACTAAGCCTGGAAAATTAACCGTCTTCCTTCAAACAGTTCGCTCCACTGACGTGAATTATGATCTGCATCTCTTTAAATTAAATGAGGAAACGATGAAGCTTGAAGAAGAATTAATCTCCTCCTATCAAGCGGGAAAAAACGAACAGGTTGCCCGCATCGCCCCTGAAGGTTATTACTACATAGCCGTAAATTCCGTTAAAGGCTTTGATACGGCTAATACCTTTGCTCTCGTAGTCAAGCACTCCACTACCTACGACAAATCTGAACCCGATGACAATGCATGGCTCGCTCAGGAAAAGGATTCCACCACCTTTACCAATACCCAAACGATTGATAATCCATTCGATGAAGATTGGAGTTATTTCCACGTACTAGAACCAAAATCAATCTCTGTCACCCTAGACAACCAGATCTCAGGTACCGTTTATCGCGCAGATATATTAGATGCAGCAGCAAATGTACTCCTGAGCCTCGATCAAAACAAGCAGTATCTCGTCAATTTCCCTAAAGGTGACTACTTTATTCGCGTTCTCTCTTCATCAGGCTATAGTGATTCTCAGACCTATACGTTAAGTGTTAAAGACCAATCAGTAGCGAGCTCTGTAGTAATCAACAACATTAACTCAGATGGAGGTGTGGAAGGCTTAGTCGATTATTCTCAGGGGAAAAAATGGAGAATTAAAAATAATATTACCGTTCATGGAAAAGCATACGATGCCAATGGCTACCCGGCTTATAATGTTCCCATTACGGTATATGTCGTGACACGTCTTAATAATACGGTCTATTCAGGCACAGGAACAGCCGATGCCAATGGAAACTTTAGTATCGCCGTGAACGGAATTGGCCCGGCTATCGGTCAGAACACCCACTACCTCTACTCGTTTATACACTATTATGATGTGATTCCGCTTGTAGTGGCTAGTGGATCAACCAAGCTAACTTCTAATGTAGACAGTGTCTATCACTTCGCTTACTCGATTTATAATAGAAGCTAATTCTCCTAGCTGTGTAGATAAAAAACGTAGCAAGAAGCTATATACTTATGCTTCTTGCTACGTTTTCCTTCTGTCTTACAATCAACGTTACTACTTCGTTAACATCTACGAGCCTTTTTTCATGTATTCGCCGCGAATCGGATTCGCATTCCCTTCCCACTTAATGCGAATGGACTTATTATTCATAACCTCAGGTGAGTTAGAAACTTGAAAATGAATATGTGCTTCACTAGAATTACCTGAATTTCCGCACAATCCAATGATCTCACCTCGTTTCACCTTATCTCCTACTTTTACTTTAAGAGAGCCTGTTTTTAAATGTGCAGTGACACTATACTCGCCATTTCCATGGTCTATAATCACATGGTTACCAAGCAGTTCTGTTTTATTCGTTGTGCCAACGGGTACGTTATCAGGGATTTTATTTTCCACCTTCACTACCTTGCCATCCGCCGCAGCACTCACCTCCTGCCCGTAAGCATAGTAGCTTTCATTCTTAGACGGGTCACCCTGATAGGTCTTGCCATCCTTCATGATAACCAAATCGTAAGCATAACGCTGATTTTCTTGCTCATAATGGTAGTTAAATAATTCGTTTGTCCCTCCCCAAAAGACAAACCAATCCTGTTTGACAGGAGGAGTGAAGACATTTTTTGTAAAGGCCTGATCCGTTTGTGGAAAAGCCTTTAGTGGCATAATTTTTAGTCCATTAATTTTTTGTTGCTGGTTAAATATAGCACTTAATCCCTTTGTACCACTTTGATCCAGCCATAGATATTGCTGATAACCATTTCCTATTGGTACATCAGCCTGTAACGTATAGCCTGTTATTCCCTCCTGAAATGGATGGGCGAGTTGCTTCAATTCCTCTGAGCTTACTTGCTGCTGAAATTCCTTGGTCATTTGTGCATGGATTCGTTCATACTCCTCGTCTAAAAATACTTCACCGAATTGCTTCGGCTTGATCGGCTGCATGATGCTTCCCGTCTCCTTTTTTTGCACTACTTCTGTTTTCTCAGACTGATGAACCACCGGCTTCCCGCAAGCAGTGAGACTGACTCCCAGCGCAGCTACTAAAAGGATAGGCGGGTAAATAGATCGTTTCATAAATAGACCCCTCTCGAAATTTTCTTTTTTAACCTTATCAGAAGAACATTACCCCTCTCGAAACTCTTCCTTACGAGTAGCTTACTTTGTACGCTTGTCCTCTTCCTGTTCTTCTTTATTCGTTAAGACTGAGTTAAGATCGCGTGTCTAAAATCCCGAGAAAACCATGGTATGATAAACCCTAGAAGCAGTCCGAAGAGGATTTATACATAAAGGAGGAATGGTGCATGCTTCATGCACAACTTTTGGTGGTGGACGATGAGCTAGCCATCGGTAAAATGCTAAGAACCGTTCTTTCTAAAGAAGGATTTGAGCATGTGGATGTGGCAATCTCAGCCGAAGATGCCTTGAATGCCTGTCAGAATAAAACCTATGATCTTATCTTATTGGACGTCATGCTACCTGGAAAAAGCGGCGTAGAGATATGTCCATTACTGCGAGTGTATACCAATGCTCCCATTCTGTTTGTAACAGCGAAAAATACCGATTTAGACAAATTATCCGGCTTTGCGGTGGGTGCAGACGATTACATTACCAAACCCTTTCATCCCTTAGAGGTGGTAGCCCGTATAAAAGCCCATCTACGTCGTTACCTACAATCAACGGAACGAGAACCCATAGCAGTAAATCCGACCACGGTCTATGATTTCGGCCACTTTCTACTAGATGAACAAGCTGGGGAAGTGAGGGTCGCTAATAAGGTTGTCGATTTCCCCGCTCAGGTTTATCAGCTCCTGCTATTTTTATGCCAGAATCCGAATCGGATTTTTAGTAAGCAACAGCTTTACGAGCATGTCTGGGGGCACAATTCCTTTTCTGATGACAATACAGTAATGGTGCATATTCATCGGATTCGTGAGCGAATTGAACCAATACCAAGCAATCCAATCTATCTAGTTACAATTAGAGGACTTGGTTACAAGCTACTCCAGCGTGGGGCTAAACCAGTATGAATATGAAAAATCGTCTCATTCTTCAATTCATTTCCTTATTATTGGTCGCCTCCTTCATCTCGATTGGCTTCGTCACGGTGGCTTTTTCATTTATGCACGCTAAAATCAATGAGCTAGAGATGAGCCGGGATTTTACTCGTGCAGGTTTATCCAATTTAGTAACCACCCTACGCTTAGAGAACGGAAATATTACTTTTGATCCCGATATGCTGGCTCAGGTGAAAAAGTCGGGAGGCTGGCTGCAAACCATTGACGAAAATGGAATGGTGACCTCTAGCTATCTGACCCCTCCTGATGTGCCGAATCACTATAGGCCTGGAGAAATTCATGCCATTTGGAACGGGGAAAAGCAGTTTCCATACTCTCTGTACATCTGGATCGAGCCGAAAGATGGCGTAACCTACACACTGTTATATGGGGTTACATATAAGGAGGCAGAGCTGCTGAAACAAATTAGCAAAGCTGCAACCCTGCAATCAGGGAGTGTAGCTATTCCCGCCTCCTTGGAGCAGGAACTGCTTCAAAGCAATATGTGGCTTCAACTCCTTGATGCAAACGGAACAGAAATAGCTTCCTTATTGAAACCACCTAATGCCCTGAACCACTATTCTGTACAAGAATTAACGCTGAGGATACAGTATCCAGCACGCTATCAAGAGCGTATTTTTACCACCTATGATGATCAAACAAAACAAACCTGGATTCTCCATGCACCTGCCACTGCTTCGGGTACTACTACAAGCTTGTTTTCTCTTTCCTCCGAAGGTCAGATTGCTGGGGTCACCATCGTTGTCCTACTGATTGCTATTATTACGGTATTTTTATTATTATCTCTTTGGTACGGACATCGGTTTGGCACGCCAATGCTACACTTATTAGAATGGCTGAATCAGATAGCAAAAGGAACCTATAAGGAGCCCCAAGACAGAAATGGTCTACCTAAAAGTCTCACCAAGTCCGGTCACTATAAACGCAACTATCGCATTTATCAGGAAGTTATGTTCTCCATGCATCATCTCGTGGCATGCTTACAACGTAACAACGAAATCCGAAATCAATTAGAAAAAACTCGCGAGGAATGGATAGCCGGAGTCTCGCATGATTTAAAGACTCCTCTTTCCTCCATACTGGGTTATTCCAAAATGCTGGAGAATAAAAACTATGAATGGACACCGGAGGAAATTCGTGACTTCGGCTCAACTATGAGCGAAAAATCTACTTACATGGATGCCCTGATAAATGATTTGAGCATGACCTACCGTTTAAAAAACGGAGCTTATTCGCTTACTTTTACCTCTCAGGATATTAATGAGCTTGTTCGGCGTTCTATTATTTCCTTTTTGAATCATCCTCAATTTCAGGAGGCCTCCCTTACCTTTCGTCCGGCTTTACCAACGATTCATTATCCTGTAGACTCGTACGCCTTTCAGCGTATGGTTGATAATGTGATTGCAAATGCCATCCTACATAATCCTGTCGGTACACCTATAGAGATTTGCTTACTAGCTTGTGAAACGGATGATCCAAATGTAGAGGGCTTCACGTTAACAATTCGCGATGGTGGTACAGGAATGAATCCCGAGGTTGCCCACCAATTATTCGAACGCTACTATCGGGGGACCAATACAGACCGTCTGACTCAGGGAACTGGATTGGGTATGGCTATTGCCAAAGAATTAGCATTGGCACATGGAGGAGAAATTCAAGTGGCAAGTGAGCTTGGGAAGGGAACATCTATTGCGTTTACATTTCAAAAAGAGAAGGATTTATTGCCTTCTTATCATCTAAAAAACCTCTTCACCCACAGTAATTAATACGAGTGGGTGAGAGGTTTTATTTATGTTGTACGTAAGGCATTGCATTATGTGTATGGGACAAAAACAAATAACGTAGGGCTTACTTGACTTTTTGTACAGCAAAAATACATCTGTTCAAAGTATCCTTTTGCACGGTACGGTAGAGTACGCTATACTTCTCTCCCTACGCTCATGCCCTCCCAAATGGCTCGTTTCGCATCCAATTCCCCAGCTTCCCTCGCTCCACCAATCAGATGAACCTTCATTTCTGCTGGCAAAGAATCTGCCAGTATGCGATTCGGTGTACTTCCAGCTGCTATTATCACCGTATCTGCCGGAATGATTGCTTCTTGTCCTTTCTCTATAATACGAACGCCATCCGGTAAAATTTCTTTATACTCAATTTCCGTTTTCATCACTACTCCGTGTCTCTTTAACAACGCTAGAACGGCCCAGCGAGTGGTTTTGCCTAATCCCGTACCAACATGTTTGCCTCGACGCAAAAGCGTGATAGAACGCTTGTTATATTGCATGCTACCATATGATTTCGCTGATACGATCCCATACTCCGCTAAATATTGACCTGCTTCTGCTGAAAGCGTGGTGTTCGTTACCAGTAGATGTGATAAATCGCAGGCAATTCCCCCTGCCCCAATGATCACTACCTGCTGACCCACGGGTACCTTTCCTGTAAAGACATCGGCATAGCTTACGACATGCGGCAGCTCCTTCCCCGGAAGCTCAGGTGATCGTGGTATTACCCCGGTAGCAAGGACGACTTCACTTACCCCTTCAGCGACAAGCTTATCGCTGGTGGCCTCCTCTCCCAGATGTACCTTTACCCCTAGTCTACGTAGCTCATTCTCGTAGTAGCGGAGTGTTTCCTTAAATTCGCTCTTCCCAGGAACCTGACTGGCAAAATTAAGCTGTCCCCCTAACCGATTATTCCTCTCCCACAATGACACGTCATGCCCACGCAATGCTAGCACACGCGCTGCCTCCAGCCCAGCCGGACCTGCTCCGATAACTGCCACCTTCTTGGTCTTTTCCGCTGGTGTAATGCTAATGTCCCATTCACGACCTGCTAATGGATTAACTAAACAAGAAGCTGTTTTTCCTTCAAAAATGTGGTCGAGACAAGCCTGATTACAGGCAATGCATGTATTAACCTCAGCAAAACGCCCGGCTCTGCTCTTGGCTACAATATACGGGTCTGCCAAAAAAGGCCGAGCCATGGAAACAAGATCACTATGTCCCTCTGCGACGATTTGATTTGCCAAACGAACATCGTTTATGCGATTACTAGCAATAACCGGAATACCCACTGCCGCTTTGATTTCCTTTGCTACCCAAACATACGAAGCACGAGGAACCATCATGGAAATGGTGGGCACTTGCGACTCGTGCCAGCCAATGCCAATATTTAAGGCATCAATACCTAGTTCCTCCAGCCATACTGCAAATTGAACCGTTTCTTCTACTGTCGTACTGTTTGGCATAACATCAAGTCCAGACATTCGAAAAAGGACAGGATACTCTGGACCAACCGCTTTCTTAACCTGCCTAGCTATCTCCAATCCAAATCGCGCACGTCGTTTTAAATCTCCTCCCCATCCATCTGAACGCTGATTGGTCACAGGTGACAAAAATTGATTAACTAAGTACCCCTCTGAGCCCATGATTTCAACTGCATCAAAGCCTGCTTCCTTCGCTCGGCGGGCTGCATCTGCAAAAGCTTGAATGGTATGTAAAATTAATTCCTCATCCATTTCAATAGGGGCAGTTCGATTAATAGGTGCTTGTAATGGAGAAGGAGCTACAGGGTCGAGACCTGTCATTTCCTTGTAAGCATAACGCCCGGCATGAAAAAGCTGTAGCGCAATCCTTCCACCAGCTTCATGGACAGCACGAGTCATATTATACAGTGGTGGAATATGCTCATCTGCATAAATGTTCGTAAAGCCCGCTCCGCCACCTCCCTCTGGCAACACTGCGGCTCCTCCCGTAACAATTAAGCCTGCTTCTCCCTTTGCTCGTTCTACATAAAAAGCAGTAAGGCGCTCATATCCATGATCTAATGCTTCCAAGCCCACATGCATGGACCCCATAATCACACGGTTAGGCAACTGTAGTGTTGCAATTTGAATTGGCTGAAAAATATGTGATAGCATCCGATATCCCCACTTTCTATTTTTGAATGAATGTTCACTCATTTCTCTACGCACTTCAAAAATTCCTTTTTTTCTGACGATGATTGTTTTGCCCTGTTATAATAAAGAGTAAGCATGACCTATAAAAAATTGGAGGAGATTCTACTGGATACAATTGGATTTATTGGACTAGGTACGATGGGACTGCCTATGGTACAAAATTTACTTAAAGCTGGATTTCCTGTGCATGTTGTTTCGAGAAGTCGCGGCCCTATAGACAAAGCTGTTTCTCTAGGTGCCGTTGAAGCTAAAAACCCTGCCGATCTGGTGGAAAAGGTAGATATTTTACTTACCTGCCTACCTCTTCCTTCTACAATTGAAGAAGTTTATTTTGGCGAAAATGGCATTCTAAGCGCTGATCTGACAGGGACATTGGTGATTGATCACTCCACGATAAGCCCGTTATTAAATCAACGCGTGTATGACGCTATCACAGCAAAGGGAGGATCTTATATGGATGCTCCGATCAGCGGCGGTCCGATGGGAGCTACTACCGGTACCCTAGCTATCATGTGTGGCGGATTAGAAAACGATTACGAGCGAGCTAAACCAGTATTTGAAGCACTCGGAACAAATTTGTTTTACCTAGGAAAAATCGGTAATGGTAGTATTGCTAAGCTGATGAATAACTATTTGATTGGTGTACATACGGCTGCTTTAGCAGAAACCTTCATATTAGCTACCAAAGCAGGGGTTGATACAACTCAGTTGTATGAGGTGCTGTCAGCAAGTACGGGAGATAGCAAAATGCTGCATCGAATCGTTCCATTGGTACACCAACGTGACTTTGATGCACGCTTTAGCAATCAATTGTTATACAAAGACATGCGGATTGCTGGGGAATTAGCAAAAGCCTACGAGCTGGACATGCCGATCAATAAGCTGGCTGAACAAATGTATCAGCAAGCTAGCGAAAAATATCCAATGGAGGATATGGCCGCTTTATTTAAAATTTATGAAGAAAAGACCCGAATTATGGTAAAAGAAAAGGCTCTCGATTGAGAGCCTTTTCCTTTACAGGTTAATAAACAATACGCACCAATTTTCCTACATGTGCTGCCATATTTGTAAGCACTGGCTTCCATTCATCCTGCTCATCCATTGGATTGAGCGGAAGCATAAAATGAAAATCAGCAACCCATTCCATCTGCGAGTCCTGCTCTGGCGATAGCATACGCTTTTTGCTTGTAAAAGCGATCTCTGGCACAATGGCTTTAGCAGCTTGCCATAAAGCGTTGGTATCTCGTCCATCTACAAGATAAGTAACCTCTACTTCAATTTCGCACATTTTTGCTTCTTCTAGCGGAAATAAGTGAATAACGGCTACTGGTGCACCTTCCCTTGCTTCATCCTCCGTGAACCGCATCTCAACCTCGTGGTATTCTTCTCCTTCTAAGATCGAGCGTTCTGTTTTTAGTAATACCTCTGTGGTTACACCGTAGGCTGAAAGCTCTTCGTCTACTTTTGCTACCAATATATCTAACATCGTTTTCTTCCTCCTCATGATGCACTTCATCCATCATACTGAAATCAGAGGAAGCCGTAAAGTAAAGAAACCGCTTTCATAAAGCAATAGCCTTTTACTTTCTCATTCATGGTGTTGGATGGCAGTCCTTATTATTTAGAAATTCCGACAGCCATATCCGCCTGACATCTTTATTTGGACAGTATCCCAGCAAATAGCTATCTCCTAGCATATACTTTTCTTTTAGCCACTCCTTATGCTTACGGAAGAAGGCATTCTGAAATTCAATTGGCATTTGTTGATATTCTTCCAACGCAGAAGGGTGTTCGAGGAAATAATCTTCATCATACAGGATTTCATCATCGTTCTGACGACTAATAAAATACAAGAATAAAAGAACAAGGCCCGTATTCACCAAAAAAAGTGTCATACCTATCTCCCCTTTCCCTTACAGCCAATGTCATTCGTCCAAAACATACAGCCCTAAAAATATTCTGATTGTTTCTTTTATTTTATCATGATTTTGCTCTTTGGTAACTACCTCATATCCCATTGAAATAATTTATTTTGGAAATGATTGATTCATTCAAAGCATCAGGGCCTGCCATCAGTAAATCAACCTTTTATAAGCTTTTCCGGGACAGGAACGTTTTCACAGGCACCTCAGCTAAAAAAATGATTCTGGCATAGATTTGTACACCGTTATATATCCTTATCAGCAAAAAAAACCAGCTGAAGTTCTCCAGCTGGCATGCTACTATATTATTTGTTGCTAAGATTATTCTAAAACCTCTATTTCCCACTGGCTACCCGTCTTTTAGGACACTTGGCTCTCGGGAAGTGTTGCCCTTCCAACAGAAGGTGAGCTCGCACCTGATGGTGGCGTAATATTTACCGGTGGAGGCGCCATTTCGTGATTAGAAGCTGGGGTATTTTGCTGGAAATTAGGGGCGTCAATACGATCGGCCGACGGAGAATTACTCTCCGACTGTCCTGAGCTTCCATTATTGTTATCTAATCCATTATTTCCGGAATCATTTGCACCATTTTGTCCATTACCATTTAATAGGTCTTGTTCGTTACCTTGCTGCTCATTCCCATTTTTGGTTGTATCGGAGTCTTTCGCTTCCGATTGAACCTTGTTGCTTGATTGCTTAGATTTCGTCGATTGCTGCTTCTTTTTCGATTTGGAATTATTTACATATTCCACTACTTGATTATCAAACGGAGAGTCGTTGTAATCAATTTTAGCCATCTCATTGCTGTCTAGCCTCATAGCAGCTTGTAAGGTTTGACGAATCTCATCTTTTTTGCTCGTTGGTAGCAATGTGTAGCTTGTACTTGAGCTCCAGAAGGCTCCACTGTCTACTACGACGAAATTATCCATGTTAAAGCTTTTAAAGTCATTGGCAATGCCTAGTATTTGTTCCTTGCTAAAATCAGTGTGGATATGATCACCAGTGGTTTCAATTACTTTAGGCAATTTAGCAAAGCCTTCGATCGACAGCATCTTATTCATAATCGCCTTAATTACTTCCTGCTGACGTTGGTTTCGATCAAAGTCATTGGAATAATACTTGGTGCCACGATTATCGTGACGGTGTCGCACATAATCAAGTGTATTCTTACCATTCAGCACCTGGCGCCCCGGATTAAGGTTAATATGGGTGTTATCAGTAGGATCGTCATATACAAGTCGACGATCTATGTTGACTTCCACTCCACCTACCGCATCCACGACCGCTTTGAATCCATTAAAATCAACCTCAACATAGTGGTTAACCGGAATGCCTAGCACCTGCTCAAGCGTTTTTTTCGTTAGGGTGATCCCATTTTCGGTAGGTGTTTCCCCTTTTGCTTTCGCCTGACGGCGTTCAGCCTCTCCGTTGGCAAATACTGCATTCACCTTATGATATCCGCGGTAGCCTGGAATTTTGACTCGGGTATCTCGGGGAATGGAGATCATTGTCACTTTTTTCGTATCAGGATCAATAACCCCAACAATCATTACATCGGTATTAGCCGAGCCTGTCTCTGGCCTCGAATCTCGTCCTAACAGTACAACAGAGATAGGTTTGTTTGAGCTATAGCTCGTATCAACAGGCAGCACATTGTTTACATCTTGATAAGGGTCTTCCGTTGCCTTCTCTATAGCTTTATCGAATGTCTGGTACACATAATAGGCATAGGCCCCACCACCCAAAATGAATAAGGCTAACAGGGTGAGAAGAATTATGCGTAGCTTTGTCTTCTTTTTCTTAGGTTTCTTCGGTTTGGAAGCGGTGCGCTTACTCGTGTTCGCAACCGTTTCTTGCATATGTAATCAGTCTCCTTATGTGACAAATAATCTTGCCACTCGCAATCTATGTTCCTTTGTTAAGACAGCCAACACCTTAGAAAGGTTACACTTACCATTACAACCCAAGCCTCTTGTCTCACAATTCCCATCATTATAAATTGAGATTTCAGGAAGTGAAATAGAGCTTTTCACCTATTTTTGCTAAAAACTACATCCTCTATCATATCACAAGCAAGTGGTATTTTGTAGAAAAATGTCTATGAAATCAGAAACCCCTTTCGCTAATAAGAAACGAAAGGGGTTCGGAAAAGTGAAGATAGCGAGATATGATTTAGAGTTAACAGATGAACTATTGCATCCCGTGAGGTGCTTGGCTAAAGCCTTTTACCGGCTTGCTTTCATTCTCATGCTTTGCATTTTGCCCCGTATGGTGCGCATCTCCGCCATGACGAATATGGTACTTATCGCTTTTGCCTTTGATTTGCTTTGCCATCTGTTCTCCTCCTTTTATCTTGCTCTCTTTATTGTGTGAGTATCCTTGCTTCTCCATTCATAGCCGCCCAATAAGCAAAACATCCCGCCTCACTCAGCTAGCAAGACGGGATGAATATGAATTACGCTTTTTGTTTAGTAGCAGCTATCACTAATTCAGTAATAGCGGGTGGATAAATCTCTGGGGCACCATAGAGACGGAGTGTACCATCCTCTACAAGCCCAGCGATTGCAAATATGCTCCAGCCCTCGCTCATCACTATTTCTTGTTCTGTTACAAATGATAGTTGTTCACCATTTTGACGCATCAAGGCATGCTCAGGTTGTTTTTTCCCAGCATAAGCTAACATTTCTTCTAGCACCACCTGCGGTTGCAGAGAGGATTGGTGTAGAGAATGATTCGCTTCCTTGGTTAACAACGTGCGCATACGATATGCCTCAGGCAGATCCTCTTTAAGCTGACTAATTACGTTCAGCATATCAGCAGTTAATAAGGTCTGGTGCTTTTTATCTAACCATTTGAAGAACGCTGTTAGAACGGAAAGCAGATTGTTCGCTAACGTTTTGGACGGCGTATCAACACGTTCCAGCACATCATGCGCTAAGAAATAAGCAACATGCTGAATACGTAATGCGTTCCAATCAAAAGTAGGACCAAAAGCATTACGAATAAATGTGCGGAACAGGTTCATCGTCTCATCGTATTTTTTCATTGTTAGCTCAGATTTTCCTGCTGTCATTTCCTCTACGAAAGAAGCTATGTCAGCCAGCACTTCTGGGCGAACCGTAAAAATGCTTTCCGGTAAACCTTCGATTAACGGACGATCCAACAGATTAGCAATATGATGCAAATGATTCGGCATGGACAGTTTGGTCTTTAGCACTTCAATATTCATAAAGCGCGCAATGCCTTGTCCCATCGCTTCCTCATGCTCTAGCTTGTCTAAGATTTGAGTAAGGGCACTTTTTAACTCTTGTTTATCAGAAGCGGCTACCAGCAATGGCGGTACATCCTGAAGCTCCATCTGAGACGTCTGCAACCACTTCTCTGTAAAGTAACTCTGAACTGCCCATTGTAATACTTTAGGCGGTAATGTAGGCGCACTTGTGATGAATAATGTACCCTTCGCTAGCTTTGTTCCTGTCGAGGTTAATCCATTAATCGCTATCTCTTCAGTTGGGGTACCTAGTTTAAGCGCATCACTTGCCTGTTCAACGCCTGGTTTATAGCCTTCAATTGTTAGTCGATTTTGTTCTAAAATCAATTCTGCTGCAATTTCATGAAGTTCCAACAAGGCACTGTCTAAAGAGCGAATCAGGAATTCATCCTTTTGCGAAGCATATACCCAAGTCTCCTGAGAAGGCTCTTGCTTTTTGGATTCAAAGGACCCGTGTGTTTTTAATAAGCGTCTGATTTCAGGAGCATGCACGCCTTCATAAACAAAGCGAACCATACTCTCTTCCTCAGGCTCCTGCTCATAGCTTACACCCTGCTCATTTAAACGCTTGTAAAGAGCTAGTGACACAGCTTCTCTACCGGAACTTTCCATATTTTTCACTATCGTTAGCAATTCATTTTTTAGCGTAGCGCTTACCATGAGACTGCCTGAGAAGATAGAATCACGATAGCCTAGCGGAATTAATCTAGCAAGCAGGAGTTGGCCTGGCTTTAGCGCAACAGATTGGGAAGAGATTAGATTGTGCTCCTGATTGGTGTACAAATCAGTAACAACAGTCATATCTTCTGTAACAGATGTAATCTCATATAGACCCAATTGAAGATGTAATAAACCTTCTTTTATATCTTGATCCATTCGTTTACCGTATTGACCGATGAAATGTTCAAGGACAGAAACACCCTCGTTTTTCACATCGAACACATACCAATTCATAAAATGGTCCATCCAGCGTGGTTGGAACAGCTCTTTTAGGGTAAGGCCCGTTTCTTGTGCAAAACGATCTCTAGCCCTGCTTATTTCTATATCATTGACATGCTGCACCACATATTTCGTTAGACGTTCTGTCCAAGTAGCAAACTCTTTGCGGAGCTTTTGCTCGCGAGCCATGCGTACCTGAGCAATGTCCGTCACAACACCACAGCACTTTTTATATTTCTTACCGCTGCCACATGGACACAGTTCATTTCTACCGACTGACATGGGGGGTTGTTTCTCCTTTCGACCCAGCTAACCTTCAGCTAGGAATTGCCACAATCCTTCTAGTTATATCGCATTTCCCGAATTGATTGCAAGTTATTCTACCCGAATGCCTAGTAATCAATACTCATATCTGTGTATGCTTCCCATTTTTCAACAAAATGTTGTAGCTTTTTAATAAGCTTCTCAATTCTCTCACGTTCAGCAACACATTCAGATATGGCCTCTAATTGATTGGTGGAAAAAAATTGAACCACCATCTTTTCCATATGCTTTAAGCGAGCCTCATACTGCAAAATGATCTCACGGATCACATAAAATCTCTTTTCCATGCAAATGGACTCTTCTGCCTTCATTATTCTTGATCAAGTGTAGTCACAATATTTTTAATGTCGGTAACTACCTGTTCGTTTTTATGTTTTTCCTTCATCAAAATTTCAATGGCATCCATGTTACTCTCTTGGAAATGAGAAATTACCTCTTGGGACATTTCGACATTACGTTGGTCCAAAAGGGAAACTGCCTTATTTAATAGCTGTTCTACCTCTGCTAAAACGTTTTTTGTTTGGGTTGTAATCATGATTTTTTCCTCCTGTACGGCCTCTAAATTTTTTGCTTGTGGCTCGGTATGGTCAAGTGCTAGCTGATCGTTTTCGATCACAGTCTCTGCCGTAGCTACTTGTGCCTGTGCAGTTTGCATTTCATGTACAGCTTTTGCTTTATCGTCTTGGCCATTTACGTAAATGTTTTCGCCACTAACTGTAAAGCGGCCGTCCAATTCCGGTACAAACATGCTTTCTTTGATAGACAGCTTCAGCTCATTTTCCACCATGTGGAACAAAAGGCGGATAGATAGTCTGTCGATTTCCTTGCTAACCAAAAATTCATAAATGGAGTCATTAGCCAGTTTCCATTCAGCAAGATACCAGCGCTCATCTCCAACGTATTGAACAAAACGCGGGTCTTTATCCAGTATCAGCAATTTGGTGATCTGATTCCAGGAAAAATGGGTATGTTGACGCAATTCACGCATCATTTGGTCTAAATTTTTGGGAGAATGAGATTTTCTCACAAAACGATATGCCTGATCAAATAATTGATGTGGTTGGTATGTAAGCTCTAAGATCGCTTCGGTTCTGCCAACCTTTATGGGCGAATCAGTAAGCTGCATGGCTTCGGAGAGGATTTCTTCCGCGCTTTTTCCATTTGGCATAAAGTGTAATTGCTCTTCTAAGCGCGCAATGATATCAGTTCTTGGAAGTGAACGCTCCCCTGGCCGAAAAACCTTCTTGATGTAACTAGTGATGGTATATGTTGGCCTATTCATGAAACATTCTCCTTCTGCATTGCAAAGACTTTCCACAAGACGGAATAGTAACCTATATTCTACATCAAAGCAGAAAATCCTACATTTACTATTGTTTTTTTATGACTGAATGTGATTTTGTAACAGCCCAGCCATCATTGTAATCGCATACATGCTTATTCTATCTAGGTTTCAAACATTTTTTATAGCAACTTGCTTGCCTCGTAACCTTTTTCTTCCCTTAAACGTAATGGTAAATAGCCTACCCGAAAGGATTCTTCTGTTTGTGACCTTAGATAGAGATTAATTTAGTAAGGATTGGTGGTGGATTTACTACCTTTACGGTATATAATGGGGGAAGGATTTTTGTCAGAGTTTATGAACTGGAGGAAATAACCTTGGATTCTACTGTTGTACAAGCCCTCAGCTCCTTTGCTGCTTCCTATTCAGTTGTCGGCTGGATTAGCATTTTTCTAGCTAAATATGCAGAATACCTCTTTTACCTGAGCATCCCCGTTTATTGGTTTTTTGGAAATCGTAAAAACAAACGAATGATTATCCAAACAACCATTGTCTGTTGTATTTCCATGGGAATAAGCTGGGTGCTGGGACATCTCATCTATCGTGAGCGACCGTTCGTTACGCTGCCACTGACACCATTGGTACCGCATGATGCAAATGCTTCTTTTCCAAGCGACCATGCGACAGCGGCACTAGCTATCGCAGCTACCTACTGGTATTATATCAAACCAAAGGGGAAACGCTTCTGGATGGTTCTTGCGGTTGGTGTATCCCTTTCCCGCGTGTTCATTGGTGTGCATTATCTAACAGACGTTTTGTCCGGTATGGTGCTTGGGATGAGTTGTGCTTATGCTATTCATAGCTTACTTCCAAGATTCCCTCGTGTTGTAGGCTTAATTGATGAGGGTATTCTTTTGTATGAAAAAATCGAGAGTGCCATCATACCGCCTAAAAAATCAGCTTCACGCAAAAGACATCACACGATTGAATAATGACCGATTAAAAAGCCCTTTTCATCACTTGAAACTTCAGCAAGTTTCCTGATAAGAAGGGCTTTTTGTTTTCCTATTTACTCTTCTGCCACAATGCTCCTAGTTTCAAGGACATTGCCACATTGCGCGCTGTCCGCTCCATATTTTGAGCCCCTTCTTGTAAAATCTCTTCCAAGGGAGCTAAGTGAGGAATGATCGGGAATAAAAGATCAATTCCATGCTCGTGTACAATCTTACTCTCCTCAGTCACACACCCCGCAATACCGATTACTGGAACATTGTAGAGCTTAGCCGTCTTGGCTACACCAATCGGAGTTTTTCCATGAATGGTCTGGAAATCTACGCGCCCTTCCCCTGTGATCACAAAGTCAGCATCCTGTACATGTTTACTTAACTCAGTTGCCTCTATTACAATTTGAATCCCGCGTTTTAATTCACATTGAAAGAAAGCTAGTACACCTGCTCCTAGACCACCTGCAGCCCCAGCTCCCTCGATTTTATCAACATCCTTATCGAGGTATTCTTTTAATTTTTTCGCATAATGGGCTAAATTTTGATCGAGGAGTGCTACTTGTTCAGGCGTCGCTCCTTTTTGCGGTCCAAATACAGCAGAAGCTCCTTTTGGTCCTGTCAAAGGATTATCGACGTCACAAGCCACCTCAAAGGTTACCTGCTGGATGCGCGGGTCCAGTGAGCTTATGTCGATTTCAACAAGCTTATGAAGCTCTCCCCCGCCATCGCCAAGCTCCTCGCCATTCTGATCTAGCAGCCTTACACCTAGCGCCTGCGCTACACCAGCACCACCATCATTCGTTGCGCTTCCCCCTAGACCTAATATGATATGTGTGACACCTGAGTCCAAGGCATGGAGAATTAATTCCCCAGTACCTCGCGTAGTTGTAATAAGCGGATTTCTCTCTTCGCGCGGTACCAGATGCAAGCCTGAAGCTGCTGCCATTTCAATAACCGCCGTTTTTTTATCGCCTAATAATCCATAGAATGCTTCTACAGGCTGTCCAATTGGGCCCGTAACTTGGCAAGTAACGATCTCTCCACCCGTAGCATCCACCAGCGATTGAACCGTTCCTTCACCACCATCTGCCATCGGTATCAAAACACATTCAGCGCTAGGGAAGACTTGTTTTATTCCTTTTTCAATTGCCTCTGCTGCCTGCATAGCCGTCACACTTTCTTTAAAAGAATCCGGTGCAATAACGAATTTCATCGTTGTCTCTCCTCTCGCGTGCTGTACTAGCTATTTTCATACCATAATTTGAAAAATACCGAATAACAGAGTAGAAATGATAGCAAGTACAAAGCCAATCACTGTCTCATAAGGAATTAAGCGTAGCCGTTCTTTCATTGCCATGTTAATGCTACCACCCGTAGCGTGGAAAAAGCTTCCGTGCGGCATATGATCAAACACAGTCGCACCCGCATGTATCATTGCCGCCGCCGCTAGTGAGCTTACACCAAGTTCAACGATTGTACTACCAAATACAGAGCTTGCTACCACCGTACCAGCTGTTGTAGAGGCTGTTGCCAATGACATTAACGCACCGCTAATCGGCGCCAACAGGTACGCTGGAAGACCAGAAGCAGTCAAGGCAGAAATAATGACACCTTTTAGTTCTGAATTGGCGATAATTCCGGCAAGTGTTCCCGTTCCAATCAGCATAATAGCTACACCTGACATCTTACCTAACCCATATATGGCGTACTGATTCACTTTTTTTACGCGTCCCATAGCAATTGCTCCTACAAGTCCCCCCAAAGGTAAAGCAATTAACGGATCAATATTGATATCAAATAGAGGTCGCAAAGCCAGTAAAACAATGGCTGTAAGCGGTGCCAACATTGCCGTTCCAAAGCTTGGAAGCTTACTTCTATCAACTTCACTACTTTCGTTTGCCGCTACTTTGCTTCCTTTTTGCGACAGTCTTTTTGCAATCATGTAGGTCACAGCCACTCCAATGAGAGCAGGAATAATTCCTGCTGCCATCACAGAAGTCAATGGTACGTGGAATGTGTCGGCCGCCGCGATAGTATTGGGGTTAGGTGACATGATATTACCAGCTTTTCCTCCTCCAATCATCGCAAGCAAAATACCCATCTTCGATATATCAGCTCGCTGCGCGATCGCCAAAGCAATCGGAGCTACGGTAATTACTGCTACGTCAATAAAGACACCCACCGCAGTCAGAATCATCGTTGCAATGGCAAGGGCTAGCAACGCTCTTGTTTCGCCTACTTTTTTTACAATAGTCTCAGCGATTGTGGATGCTGCTCCCGATTCAGTTAGTACCCCAGCCAAAACACCTGCTGCGAGGATACGTAAGACAGCCGGTATAACACCCTTGGTTCCCTCAATCATAAGGGTAACGGTATCCGGTAAATTAACTCCGCCGATGACACCACCAATCAAGGCACCAGCAATCATTCCATAAGCAGGCGGCACTTTACGCAAAATAAGAACGATGGCTACAATCAACGCCGCTAATGCCCCAAAAACGCTTACGGTTACATCCATGAGTGACTCCTCCTTCTGACTTCAGCTCTATGTGTATGCTGTCTATCTCTCGTCTATATCATAGCGCTTTCATGTAAGCGGATTCATCAGCCACAAAAACAAAACTCCCGCCTGACGGACAGGGAGTTTTTGTTCATTTGCACAATAGGCTCCTTTCGATTGGTAGAATTGGAATTTGTTCCTTTTTTATGTTTGTTTATTTTTAAGCTTATAGAGCCACATAGCAAATTGTAATGATAGGAAGTCACTGATTCTTTTGGGATCCTTCCCTGTGATGTCATAAATGCGTTGCAGTCGGTATCTAAGCGTATTACGGTGAATGACAAGCCGCTTTGCAATCCGATGCAGTTCTCCCTCTTCCTCCATATAAACGTGAAGAGTTTGCTGAAGCTCTCCACTTTTATCCTGTGTTATGAGATTTTTATACACCTTGATCAACTCTTCTGATTTCCAAGATTCCTGTACGGAGACCATCAGCGTTTCATTTAAAAAATCATCATAGTAATAAACGGTTAATTCTGGAGCCATCGCTTTACCAGCTACTAATGTATCCCGAGCAGACTCATAGCAATAGCGTAGCCCCTCTACACCTGAAAAAGCTTTTCCAACTGATATTTTAATAGGCGTAATGAGCTGATTTTTTAGCAATTGTAATATTTGCTCAACACCTTCACAAATCGCTTCCTTATCCCGATAATGGCGTGATTCCTTTACTAAAACAATTTGTTTTGAATTCTTAATGGCCATCATTTCAATGGTATCACGCAGCTCCAATAAGCCAACCATTTGACGTAAGGTCGTGTAGGCACTATCGTCAGAAATCCCGATATCCACTAATTCAATGACAACCGCCACTCTCTTAATGGATAAATCGATTTGCAGCCGCCTTGCCTGTTCCTTCCATAAAAAACAATCCTGATGGTCTGAATGTATGATGGACAACAAAAAATCTTCCCGTAATCGTTTATCCAGCTTGGCCTGCTCTAGTAAGTAGGATTGCTCCAGAAACATCTCTGCTGTCATTTTGACAAGCTCTCCATACTTCGTCACCTCACGTGGATCACCGGTAATACCAATTACGCCCACTATTTCATTTTGGAATTGGATAACTAAATTGGTTCCAGCCTGAACACCAACCAGACGCCTTACATCTTCCGGATACACCTCAAAGCGGCCTCGGCGCTCTATAGCAATAACCGCGCCTTCATGTTTTTGATGTAATCTATTTTTATCTCCAGAGGCAATAATGTAACCTCGCTCATCCATTACATTTACGTTATAACCAATGACCTTCATCATCCGAGTAACAATATCCTGCGCGAGTTCTTGTGTGACTTGCAACACTCTGGCCACTTCCTTACCTGATCGATGTTTTTTTGCTCCATTATTATCTTATAAAAGAAGACTAGTAGCAAAAAACCACCGGCTAAGGCTCTCGCCTCTTTCGATGGTTTTTTAAACATATCTACATAATATTAAGCAAAGAAGAAATAACGTAGATACACATATATGTGAGATATGATCAACGTAATAATCGTGATCGGGAAAGCAACCTTGAAAAACATCCCAAAGCTAATTGGGTATTTCTCTTTCGAAGCCATTCCTACAACAATGACGTTTGCACTAGCTCCGATGATCGTACCGTTCCCCCCTAAGCAAGCGCCAAGGGCCAGACTCCACCATAGCGGCTCCAAATTTGTAATTCCAAGGCTTCCCATCTCTTTAATCATAGGGATCATTGTCGCTACGAATGGAATGTTATCAACAAAGGCAGATGCAATTCCACTCATCCACAGTATGATAATAGATGTTTTCAATGTATCGCCCTGTGTAAATTCGATTGCTTTTTCAGCTAGGGAAGCTATAACACCTGTGTTTACCAGACCAGATACCAATATGAACAATCCGGCAAAGAAGAAGATTGTGTTCCATTCTACTTTCAGCAAAGCTTCCTCTAGATAATGCTCTCCTGTTAAAAGGAGTAATAAGAACGCGCCCACTAATGCAATCGTAGCTGATTCTAGATGAAATACACCATGCAAACCAAAGCCAATAATCGTTAAGGCAAGCACTGTTAATGATTTTTTTAATAAAGTAGGATTCGTTAGCTCCTGCTTTTCATCTAGTTGCATCAGTTTTTGCTGTAATTCTGGAGTTGTTTGTAATCCTTTTCGATAAACAAGTAACAAATAAATAATGACAACGACTAAAATAATAGCGATGACTGGAGCCATGTGTATGAGGAAAGCCATAAAGGTCAATTCCGGTACAGCGCTCCCAATCATGATATTTGGCGGATCACCAATCAGTGTTGCGGCTCCCCCTACATTTGAGCAAATGATCTCACTAATCAGATAAGGAATCGGGTTTACATTCAACTGACGTGCAATACTAAATGTGATAGGCACCATGAGTAGAACGGTTGTTACGTTATCCAGCAAAGCTGATGCCAGAGCCGTAATTAAACTTAATGCAATCAGGATTTTAACCGGATCGCCCTTTACCGCTTTAGCGGCTTTAATGGCTACGAAGGTGAACACACCAGTTTGTGCTGTTATGCTCACGATGATCATCATTCCGATTAATAAGCCTAATGTATTAAAATCAATATGATGAATTCCTTCCTCCTGGGTAACGATACCCGTGAGGATCATGAGCAATCCCCCTGCCATCGCAACAATTGTACGGTGCAGTTTTTCGCTGATAATAAAAGCGTAGGTAATGAGAAAAATCGCAATTGCTAATAATGCTTGATTATCCACTTGATAACCTCTCTTTCTTTCCCCTGAAGTTTATTTTGTTATATTATCCAAAAGCTGGATGTAAAAAACGACAAAAAGAGCCCATCAAATGACAGGCTCCTCCATAACACATTCGTATCAAGTTATATCCTATAGAATAACGGCATTTTGATCATTTGTAAAGTAATTTATCACCAAGAATGAATAGGCCCCTTCAGCTTGATCTGACCCGTGAGCGTTACATCATAGCCCCCGATAGCCTGTAGTTCTTGTTTAAAAGCTTCACTTTGTAGCAATTTCAGGAGACTGTTTATCCAATAATGACTTTGTTCCGTGACCAGCATAACTAGATCATAGTGCTCTTGAATTAAAGGAATAAACTCCACGTCTACAATTCTTGCAGCTTTTTCAATGCCAATCCCTACATCAGCGGCTCCTCTCGCGACTGCCGTTGCGACTGCTAAATGACTATGCTCTACATGATTAAAATACCCAGATAGTCTGGCTGGATCAATCTGATGAAGACGCAGTTGCTCATCTAATAAAACCCTTGTTCCAGAACCAACCTCTCGATTGACTATTCTGACTCCTGACTTTTGTAAATCAGACCACGCCCGTAGCTGTAAGGGATTCCCCTTTGCTACATATAGACCTGCTTGGCGAGCCATCATATGAACAATCAGATATGGTCGACCTGTTAATACGCGCTGTACATAAGGCAAATTGTAGGTCCCGCTGTCACCGTCAAAAAGATGTGTACTCACAATCTGCGCTTCTCCTCGATAAAGAGAGACCAAGCTATTTAAGCTTCCTTGGTAGGAACGAAGCGCTCTTATACTGCCTGTCTCCTTTTCTAGCTGAGAGGCTAACAAATCTAGTGCCATGTCCTGTCCACTAATAATAATGGATTGAATCCCACCAGACGATGGTTTATCTGCTGCGATAGGTTTTCCTACTTGTGAAAAGGAGGGGGTGTTAGCAGCTTTTTTCGATTTTGTTTTTAGCTTGTAGGATTCCAGATCGCTTGCATCTACTCGCATCTGTCTACCAACACGATAAGCAGACAGCTCTCCCTTTTTTATGAGGTCATATACTGTCAGCTTGGATACTCGCAAAATATTAGCAACCTCTTCAGTCGTATAGGAGATGTTTTGCGTCATTGATAGCCTCCTTTTCAAGTATTAAATCTTTACTAGTAAAAATATCTTATCATAACTAGGAATCCAAGCTATAATGTTCTTAATTAGTTATATCTAAATATAACTAATTATAACTACTTATATCGAAGGAGAGTCTTTCATGTTAACATCACGCAAGAAAAAACGCTTCCTGAGCAGTTTGGTCAGCTTCTCCTTATTACTTGCTACTGTAGGCTGTTCTACTCCGGCTCCATCAGCCACTCAACCTACTGGTGATTCGAAATCCCCGCAAACCAAAACAGAAATCTTTGTGTCTGCTGCAGCAAGCATGACCGATGTGCTACAAGATGTAAAAAAAGAGTATGAAACTAAGCATCCTGAAATTACATTGACTTATAACTTCGGTGGTTCAGGTAAACTTGCCAAGCAAATTGAACAGGGAGCCCCAAGCGATCTCTTCATCTCCGCTAGTTCCAAGGATATGAAGACGTTAAAGGATAAAAGCCTGATCATCGAGGATTCCCAAACTGAATTAGTTACGAATGAAATGGTATTAATTGCTCCTAAAGAAAGTACCATCTCCATTGATTCATTTGAGAAAATAACACCCGAAACAGGTAAGCAGTTTGCGATTGGTGAACCAAGCTCTGTCCCAGTCGGTCGTTACACAGAGGAAGCCTTGACAAAATTAGGTCTGTGGGAAAAAATGAAGCCGAACATGGTGTATGCAAAAGATGTTCGTCAAGTTCTAACCTACGTTGAGTCAGGTAATGCGGAGTTGGGTGTCGTATATAAAAGCGATGCACTTACATCTGATAAGATCAAAATCCTAGCAACTGCCAAGCAAGATTGGCATAGTCCTATTGTCTACCCGGCCTCCTTGGTAAAAGCTACACAGCATCAAAAGGAAGCTCAAGAATTTTTAACATTCCTAACCACTGATTTTTCGAAGGCTGCCTTTGAGAAATACGGTTTTCATCCTGTAAAATAAGCGATTTTCAAGCTTACATATGGGCAAAGCAAATTAAAGTGAGGGTACTTTTTTATGCCTGACATCTCTTATTCCCCGCTCTACCTGTCATTGAAGGTAGCGGGGATTTCGACTATTGTTGTATTTATCAGCGGATTATTTATCGCCTATTGGTTCTCGCGTCGTCAATTTTTTGGCAAAAGCATTCTCGAAGCATTGTTTCTATTGCCTCTCGTGCTTCCTCCCACTGTCGTAGGCTTTGGTCTGCTTCTACTGTTTGGTAAAAACGGGTTAATCGGAAAATTTTTATTGGAGGCTTTTCAATTTCAAATTGTATTTACTTGGGTAGGAGCGGTGATCGCTTCTGCTGTTGTCTCGTTTCCCCTGATGTATCAGGCCGCCCATGCCGCCTTTCAAAATATGAATCGGCGCTATGAGCAAGCCGCTATTATGCTTGGTGCTTCTACTTGGAGGGTCTTTTGGACTGTCACGTTTCCGTTATGCTGGCCCGGGCTTTTGGCTGGACTTGTTCTTTCCTTTGCCAGAGCGCTTGGTGAATTCGGAGCAACACTCATGCTAGCTGGTAATATTCCTGGGAAAACAGAAACACTTCCGATCGCCATCTATTTTGCCGTGGAGGGTGGACGTATGGAGATCGCGGCCTTTTGGGTCGCTATTATCGTTGCCATAGGCTTTAGTACCATACTCTGGCTTAACTGGTGGAGTAAACATACATTAAATCGTCATACGCAGTTTAAAGATTAAAAAAGTCACTTTACGTAGATGAGGTATTTCCATGCTACAGGTTCAGATCATGAAACAACGTACGCATTTCGCATTAGAAGTATCATTTACTGTTCATAACGAAATTGTTGTCCTGTTTGGCCCATCTGGTTCAGGTAAAACCAGCATTCTGGAATGTATCGCTGGATTGCTCACACCGGATGCGGCTCTAATTTCATTACATGGACAAGAACTATGCACTCCGGTAAGTAGCGTTCCTCCCCAGAAACGAAATATCGGCTATGTCTTTCAGGACTATGCCTTGTTTCCTCACATGACTGTTGAAAAAAATATTTTATACGGGATTGATTCAAAAAAACAGGCTGTAGACAAAGCCTTCCTAGAGCAAATCTGCGAAACGCTCGGGATTCGTCATCTGTGGAAAAGCTTTCCTACTCATATCTCAGGCGGAGAAAAGCAACGGGTAGCATTGGCCCGCGCTCTAGCAGTCAAACCAGCTTTATTGCTTTTAGATGAGCCTCTCTCAGCCCTAGATCCTGCAACAAGAGCAGAGTGTCAGGACGAATTGCTTCGCCTGCATCAGCTCTGGAATATTCCCGTCTTATTAGTCACACATGATGAGGCAGAAGCGTACAAGCTGGGAAATAGAATCTTACGCTTACGTTCAGGAAGGATAGAAGAGGAGGTATTGCTTCAACCTCCCGTATCCGCTACTCGTCAAAAAAGCTGAGGTAGGAGCCCGCCTACATCAGCTTTTTTAATAAACAGACACATTTAATTGGAGAATTGCTTAAAAGCCTCTCCACACCTTCCGTTTTAACACAGGTGCATAATGCCATTCTTCCTCTTCTGACATCTCCTGTAGGGTATTGCCTAGCGCGTTCATTTTACTGTCAATTTGGTCAAGATAGTGGAAAATAACAGCAGTAGGTGTCTTACCTGACACAGCGCTTCCCCATCCCATTTCCAAATCGCCATGATGACTTAAAATGCAATGCTTCAGATGCAATACTTCACTATCATCTAATGGAATAGCTAAGTCTGTACATGCTTTCGTCACCATTTCTACTCCCATGACCAAATGACCAATCAACTGTCCTGGAGTGGTATATTCTGGGGCTACCGGATCAGATAACTCATACAGCTTGCCAATATCGTGCAAGATGCAGGTGGTCAGCAGCACATCACGGTCTACCTGTGGATATAGCGGCAGCAAGCGTTTGCCCAAATCTAATAAAGAGACTACATGTTCTAATAAGCCTGAATAATAATGATGATGCATTCGAACACCCGCAGGAAAAGAGCGCATCCGTTCATACACGTCTTCCTTCCCGATCAGATGTGAGATAATCGCTCTCAATGTAGGGCTTTGAATATCTGATATATGACTCTCCAGCCGTCCCCATAATTCATCTACAGCATATTTGGAGGTAGGGACTAGCGATTCCATTACAACCTCGTCCGCAGGAGTAGCGTGACGTACACGTTGAATGACTAATTGCTTTTTACCGCGATACATTTGTACCTGTGCATCAATTTTAATAATCGATTTTACTTGAAGATTTTCTTTAAGCTCATCGGTAACATCCCAAATCTTTGCAGGCAAGCTGCCAGATCTGTCACCAATCTCTAGATTCATATATTCGCTCTGGTTACTAGCAACGCCAATCTCTCTACTTTTAACGAGACAAAAGGCGATTACGCGTTCTCCCTCCACATAATCAGCCAAAAATTTCATACCTAATTCCCCTTTGTTTTGTGGAATAGGAGGGCATCAATCCTCTTCAAGATATGAGTCCCTACTAATTCATCCGCTTTCGAAATAACATCCGTAATCACCTGTAGCAGGTTTTCTTTCCCGTTCCAATGCTCCTGGACGATGACCTGCTCCGTGCTGCTAAGAATCTTGTGTAAGGCATATACCGCTAGCACTATATCATCTAAATAACCAATAGGGCCTATCAAAGCCTCAGGAATTAAGTCTACAGGCGAAATAAAGTAAGCAACGGCAAGCGCTGCTATAGCCTTCGCTCCCGTAGCCACTCGCTTGTCCACCAGCAATCTGGCCAAAAGCACAAATAGATCAGGAGCAAGTAAAAGATATGGAGTAGAACCCTCCGGCATACCTTTGCTACGAATGAACTTCTCCACTTTTTCTCTTAGCTTATCATAAAATCGTTGATGATTTTTTGGTATCAGTATAATTTGCTCCTCATTCATTTGGTTTTCCTCCTGCTCTTTTTTTCCGAACGCGTTGATACACATATGCCCCAAGAACCACTGCGATAAAGATAAGAAGAATCCAAATGGTCACTTTTTTAATAGCCAATTGAAAGACTCTCTCCCAGCTCTCACCTAAGATGAAGCCCAAGCTAACAAACAAAGCAGTCCAAAAAGCCCCTCCTGCATAGGCTAAAATAGCAAAAGTACGAAAACGCAGCTCTGTGATACCCGCAAAATAAGCGGTATATTGACGAATCCCTGGCAAAAAATAGCCAATGGGAATGGCCCACTTCCCAAAACGTTGAAACCATTCTTCCGTTTTTTTATACATTCGATACCCTTTTTCGAAACGCTTCAAGTATTTATCTATAAAAGGATGCCCCAATTTAAATCCAATCCAATAAGCTGCTGTCATCGCACTTATGGAGCCTAGATAGCAGACTAAAAAGGTTGGTAGGAAATGCAGATCTCCCCTAGATACCAAAAACCCCGAAAACACCAAAAGCGTCTCCTCAGGAACAGGCAAGCCAATCAAGCCAAAAAAGAATAGTCCATAGAGAGCAAAGTATCCATATTGTGAGATATATCCACCAAAATGATTAATAAATTCATTCATTCAGGTCTTCCCTTTCCTTTCTCTATATATCGTGCCAAATCTTAGCAAGTAAGTTCAAGTTATCTTTTCTACCCAATATGACGTCCTTGACCACTATTGGTTGCATATTAATGCTCAACCTGCCTTGTTCTTATTGGGCTCTCATAAAAAAGAAAGGAACCACGCTCCATGATGCGCTGGTTCCTTTTCTGAGTTTATTCCGCTTGTTGGTTGCGAGCAAATGCATTGCGTTCACGGAGAACTACCATAATTTCGCTAACCGTATGTTTGTCATAAATCATCGCCATGACATGTTCAACGTCTTCTTTTTCTAAACCGGTCGCGATTAGACTTTCTTTTAAAAGTACGTCGTTATTGCGACGGAAATAGGATTGCAACGTTCGCAATACACGCCCTTCAAAATGCGTCTTTAACAATAGTTCAGTCGTTGACATTACCTTCCACCTCATCCTACAGTATAGAAACTATTATCTCCCAAACTGCCCAAGGAATCAACCTTCTGTCCATAACCTTATGTATTGCCAGCTTTAAAGGATATATATACTTCTCTTTAAACCCAAAAGAGGCCACATAATTTCTTGTGCCTCTTTTGCATGTCATTATTTGGTTGTATCCGATGGACATGTTGTCAGCATCTCTTCTAACACCTGAACATCATTTTCTAAACCACGAATATCTTCCTCTAGCATTTTAAGCAAATGCTTTTTATCCCGAAGCATTTTTCGTGTTTGATCTAGGCGCTCTTGCATATCAAAAACACCGATATACACTATCGTTTCCCTCCCTATGTAAGATCCAACGAACCACCTTACATCATATGCAACGACAGCATATTGTTTCCATTTTCTTTGCCATCAGGACTGATATTTTTCTAATTCTGCACGCAGCCGTTTTATTTCTTGACGCATTGCGGCTTTTTCCAATCGTTCCATTTCCTGATCTAAACCTTTATCATAGTTTGCTTTTTCATAGAAAGGTTCTTGGTGAAATCCTGATGCAAATTCAGGCTGTGGACGCTGATAGCGTGCCTGCTCCCACATGGGCTCCTTGGGCATGATGAAAGCGAGCAAGAAGTACAGCAATAGTGGTACCCCTGTAAAAAAGGTGACAACAGCGGTTACCAAACGAAGCAATGTCGCATCAATTCCTAGATAAGCAGCGAAACCGCCACAAACCCCAAAGATTTTTTTATCAGATTGGGACCGATAGATACGATTCATAATAGGCGCATCCCCTCTCAATATATATACCTGTTCTTGATAATACTAGGATATCGAAATCAGCTTTTGTTCAAAACTGGCTGGAGTGGGATTTTTCCTCCGTCTACAGGCGGAGACAGGCTTGCATAAAAAGAATCAGGTTGCTCACGCTATTGAAGAGGTGATCCATGTGAGTAAGAGAAAAGCGATAACCGTATTGCTTATCAGTACGTTAGGATTGTTGTCTATAGCCGGTTGTAATAGGAGCCATACAAGTCAAATTCAAGGTGTACCGACTAGCATTAAATCTAATCCGCATGTCTATTTTTTACAAAGCCATCCCCAAACAGCAACAAATCAAAATAACTTTACACCGTATGGAATGCCGGTTAATTCAGGGAGTGGCACAGATTATGATCTGATTGTCAGACCTGAATCCGTGTCCGATTACGGAGGTCTGTTTGGGACAAAACAAATCATTTTGACGAATAATTCAAATTCACCCTATCAAAAATAACAGCAGGCTTTAGAAAAAACGGTGCGTAAGGGTGTTTTAAAAAGCCATATATGGGTACAAATAAATTAGTATTTTTTGTTCAAACAAAAAACGCTAAGGACTCCCTCAGCGCTACACTTGTTTTGGCGTATTATTCTTCCTCTTTAGGTATGAAAGTAAATATCTCACCTGTTTCAAAGGAACGGATCAATTTTTCTAACCACTTATAATAAGACAGCGCATGCTGCATTTTAAGCATGTCACCCTTAATTAAATTGTAGGCTTGAGGATTATCTCCGTACTTATCTAACAGAACTTGTAGTTCTCTGAGGGACTTGTGCAAATGATGCACATTGCTTTCCATTGATTTGCGCCAACGTATCGAAAAGTAATCACCCAGATTTTGATGCCAATCTGGTTCCGTTTCATAAAGATCTTTACGAGAACCTTTGCTCCAAACTTTGTTGACCATTTTCAGATCAATCAGGGTGCGCATTCCAGTGCTCATACTGGTTTTGCTCATCCCCATTTGCTTGCCCATTTCGTCAAGAGTAACTGGCCCTTGCGAAAAGTACATCATGCCATACAAATGACCAACAGATTGGGTCACTCCAAATAAATCCATGTTTTTACCAACCGTTTCAATCATACGATGGCGCGTTTTTTGAACGGCAACCTGAAGCTCTTCAGGAAGTCCTTCAAATTCATCCATTGTTGCTTACCTCCTAGGACAGGTCAAACTTCATCTTTCATTATATCGATTTTATTGTAGGAGGCAACCATACCCTAGTAAAGGACTGGGTATAGGTGAAATTTTACGAAAAATGGAGTATACTGTACATAAAGTGCGTAAAGTTTTTTCTGTACGTACTTGATCAAGTTATTTCCTGTTTGCTCTTGTTCATACATTTTTCATACACTTACCGGAGCGTTTCGTTACAAAATTGAACGTTTTCTCTGGGAGCAAAAGAAAGAATTTACCAGAAGAAGGGAGTGTCTTCATGCCAATTATTGAAGTCAAAAATTTAACAAAAGTATTTGGCCGTGATCCAAAAAAAGCCATCCCCCTGCTCAAAGAGGGCTGGACAAAAGAAAAAATCTTCAAAGAGACAAAAATGACGGTTGGGGTAAATCAAGCTTCTTTTTCGATAGAGGCCGGAGAAATATTCGTTATAATGGGGCTGTCGGGTAGCGGTAAATCCACATTAGTGCGACTATTGAATCGTCTAATTGAGCCAACAGATGGCCATGTGTTTATTAATGGAAAGGACATCGTATCCTTAAATCAAGAAGATCTTCGCGAAGTTCGACGTAAAAATATTACAATGGTTTTCCAAAAATTTGCTCTCTTTCCACATCGTACAGTTTTAGAAAATGTAGAGTATGGTTTAGAAGTATCGGGAATACCTAAAGCAAAAAGACAAGAAAAAGCAATGAAATCGCTTGAATTGGTTGGTTTAAAAGGCTGGGAAAACTCCTTACCTGATCAGCTTAGCGGCGGTATGCAGCAACGTGTCGGTCTTGCTCGCGGTTTAGCCAATGATCCTGATGTTTTGTTGATGGACGAAGCGTTTAGTGCTCTTGATCCTTTGATACGCAAAGAGATGCAAGATGAGCTCTTAGAATTACAAACAAAAATGAAAAAAACCATTATTTTTATCACGCATGATTTGGATGAAGCATTACGAATTGGTGACCGTATTGCCTTAATGAAGGATGGAAATGTCGTCCAGGTTGGAACACCGGAAGAAATTTTGACCAACCCGGCTAATAAATATGTAGAACGCTTTGTAGAGGACGTAGACCTGTCCAAGGTACTTACAGCTACTCAAGTTATGAAACGCCCCGAAACGATTACCTTGGAACGCGGACCACGTGTTGCTTTGCAATTTATGCAAGAACGCGGGGTATCGACTTTATATGTAGTCGACACCCACAAACGTTTACTTGGGGCCATTACTGCTGATGATGCCGTTCAGGCAGTTAAAGAGGGGAAAAAGCTGGCAGATATTCTAATAAAGGAAGAGGTTCCTACTGTCTCCCCCGATACAGTGCTCAATGAACTATTTGATATCGTAAGCTCTACCCGAGTTCCTGTAGCAGTAGTAGATGGGGGAAATCGCTTGCAGGGAATTATCATCCGCGGAGCCGTACTAGCCGCACTCTCCGGCAACACAGAAGGCGGTGAAACAGTATAATGAATATGTTTAAAATTCCTTTAGGTTCATGGATTGAATCATTAGAAGCGTGGTTTGATGCTTCCTTTGGTCCTTTATTTGCAGTAATTAGTGCTATTATCGGCGGGTTGGTTAGCGGTTTTGAGTGGCTATTTATGAATATTCCTGCTCTGCTCTTTATCGTGTTGTTCTCCCTGATCATTTATTTTGTAGCACGCTGGAGAATGGCTCTCTTTTCTTTATTGGGCTTACTCCTCATATACAACCTTGGCTATTGGCCACAAACAATGATGACGTTAGCCCAGGTCCTAACGGCGGCCATGATTTCCATTCTTCTTGGGGTGCCGATTGGGATTTGGTGCGCAAAAAAAAATACGGCTCAAAGCATTGTCACACCCATTTTAGATTTCATGCAGACCATGCCAGCATTCGTATATCTGCTGCCAGCGGTTACGTTCTTCTCACTCGGCGTGGTACCAGGTGTTATTGCTTCTGTTATCTTTGCGATTCCTCCAACTATTCGACTAACAAATTTAGGGATTCGACAAGTACCTGAGGATTTAGTAGAGGCAGCAGATGCATTTGGTTCTACACCGATGCAAAAATTGATCAAGCTCCAATGGCCATTAGCCATCCCTTCCATAATGGCTGGGATTAACCAGACGATTATGCTATCGCTGTCGATGGTTGTTATTTCATCCATGATCGGGGCACAAGGCTTAGGTTCAGATGTTTACCGTGCCGTTACGCAAACAAAAACCGGCGTAGGCTTTGAAGCCGGGATTGCTGTTGTTATTCTAGCGATTATTTTGGATCGATTTACCCAAACGCTCATTAAAGGACAAGAGAAGAAATCTGCAAAGCCTGCGATAAAATATCGTAGACCTTTCATTTTAGCCTCAATCGCCATTTTAATTATTTCTAGTATCGTAAATGGTGTTGCTGGTAATGGTGGCACTGCCAAAAACATTACCCTTTCCTATGTAGCATGGGATTCTGAAATTGCTAGTACGCATGTAGTAAAACAAGTGTTAGAACAAAGGTTAGGTTATCAGGTTAATATGTTACAGGTCGAAGCAGGTCCAATGTGGACAGGCGTTGCGACCAAGAGCGCTGATGCCCTTGTTGCTGCTTGGCTACCGAAAACGCATGCTAGCTTCTACGCTAAAAACAAAGATCAAGTAGAAGACCTAGGGGCAAATTTAGAAGGTACACGACTTGGTTTGGTTGTTCCAGAATATATGAATATCACGTCTATTGATGACTTAAGACGTTCTGATATAAAAGATGCTACGAAAGCAACAATTATTGGGATTGAGCCTGGAGCTGGTCTGATGTCAGCAGCTACTAAAATGCTACAGGATTATCACCTAACAGACTGGACTTTGATGGAGGCTTCATCCGCGGCAATGGCTACTGAGCTACAAAAAGCCTACAGCCAGCAAAAGCCAATTGTTGTTACAGGCTGGACACCACATTGGATGTTCGCCAAAATGAAATTAAAGTATCTTGACGATCCTCAAAAATCATTTGGAGAAGACGAACAAATCCACACGATCGTCCGCTTAGGATTGCAAGAGGACTTACCAGATGCTTATCAATTCCTGCGCCAGTTTAAATGGACTCCAGAAGATATGGCGCAAGTAATGGTTCGTATTCAGGAAGGCGTCGAGCCCGATGATGCTGCCAAGGAATGGGTTGACGCTCACCCAGAAATAGTAGAAAAATGGCTAGCAGGCATTGAACTCAAATAATACAAAAGGCATCCTCACAATCAGAGGGTGCCTTTTTCCTATTTATCAATATTTTTTAGGATCGTATACAGGTCGAGGATGATCAAACAATTCGCCTAACGTGGCGTACGTATGCCCAGCTAAACGGCTAACAGGAGCAAATTTTTCAGCATCAATTTTTCCGTTAAAGTACATAGAATCATCTATATGCACATGTACAACCTCGCCAATGATTAAATCGGAAGCGGCAGGCTCACCTAATGTAACAATCTGATGTAGCTTGCATTCAAAATGAATGCGAGATAACGCTAACCTCGGTACTTTGATTGCCTGAGAAGGAGTCAGATCAAGTCCTAGCGCCTCTACCTCGCTTTGATCCGCTGGAAAGTCGGCTGAGGTTTCATTTACCAACGCAACATTATGCACATCTACTGTGTTCACGACAAATTCCTTTGTTTCCGAGATATTCCGAGCTGTATCCTTCATTACCTGCCCTGGTTTTCGAGAAACCGCTATGGAAATCATCATCGGGTCAATGCAAGCAACATTAAAATAACTAAATGGGGCTGCATTTACCACACCTGCTGGATTATGCGATGTAACCCAGGCAATCGGACGCGGAATGATGCCACCTATCAGTAATTTATATTTTTCCTGTCTCTCTAACTCGCTTATTCGTAGCTCCACACGCCATGCCTCCTTTTTCCCCTATTTCTTTACAGGTAGCCAGCTATACATATAAGCTGTATCTTCTAGTGCGAGCGCCTGCCTTGTTGCTTTTAACGGACGGAAAGTATCTAGCATGACCGCTAATTCCTTCGTCTCTTTTTTACCAATGCTTGCCTCAATCTTACCTGGATGCGGTCCATGTGGAATACCCATGGGATGCAGAGTTATGGAGCCTTCTACCACACCTTTGCGACTCATAAAGTTGCCATCCACATAATACAGGACTTCATCGCTCTCAACATTACTGTGGTAATATGGTGCTGGAATAGCCTCTGGATGATAGTCATATAAACGGGGGACAAAGGAACAAATCACAAAATTCTGACCAGCGAATGTCTGATGAACTGGAGGTGGCTGATGCACGCGACCCGTTATCGGTTCAAAATCATGAATACTCAGCGCATAGGGGAATAAATAGCCATCCCATCCAACCACATCAAACGGATGAAAATCAAATGTATAGCTATATAATGTGTGATTTTGTTTGACTCGAACTTCAAAGCTCCCTTCCTCCACATGTGTTTCCAATCGTTCCGGTAATCGTATATCCCGCTCGCAAAATGGAGAATGTTCCAACAATTGTCCATGCTCGTTTCGATAACGCTTAGGCGGAACAATTTCATTTTGAGATTCAATCACAAGAAAACGCGTATCCTCCGTTGAGGGTACAATTCGATAAGTCGTACCAATCGGGATAACTAAATAATCGCCCGGTCGATACGTAATGGTTCCAAAGATGGTTTGAAGCTCTCCCTCGCCCTTATGAACGAAAACGACCTCGTCTCCTTCCGAGTTACGATAATAATAATCCATTCCCTCAGTTGGCGAACAGACACCCATTACCACATCATCATTTCCCAATAAGTAACGACGGCCTACTATAGGGTCTCCCCCTTGTGGAGCATCGAAGCTCAGAAAGTGCTGGTGACGTAACTCCTCGCGTTCCACATATTGCATATCAATTGTAGCTATTTTCTTTACTTCCGTCACTTGTGTTGGAGGGTTGTGATGATACAAAATGGATTGAATCCCAGAAAAACCTTTTGTGCCCATCAGTTGCTCACGGTACAGCTCACCATTTGGCTTAAAAAATGTGGTATGGCGTTTTTGCGGAACCTCGCCCATTTTTACGTAAAATGGCATGAAACATTCCTCCCTTATGCTCCTATAATAGTATTTCGCAGAGTACCTAGATGATCGATCTCCAATTCAACAACATCTCCTGGCTGTAGCCAATTGTATTGTTCTCCACCACCTAATTCTAATAAGCATCCGCTGCCTACTGTACCGGAGCCAATAACATCTCCAGGGTACAAAAAACAAGCTTCGGAAGCACGCGCAATCATTTGAGCAAATGTATAATAGATATCTACAAAATTTCCGCGCGAGTATTGCTTGCCATTTATCCTTGCTGTCATTTGCAAATCATAACGATTTCCATTTGAGGAGGGAATCATACGACCGCCTAGCTCATCAGCAGTAACCAACCAGGGGCCTGTAGAGGTTGCAAAATCCTTAGCCTTAGCAGGTCCAAGTCCCACTTTCACTTCCTCACGTTGAATGTCACGCGCACTCCAGTCATTTAGAATCATAAAGCCGGCAATATACTCATCTGCCCTTTCTATGGGGATATCTATCCCTTTTTTACTAATGACACAGGCAATCTCTAATTCGTAGTCAAGAGACTTTGTTTGCTTAGGCTTAGTGATATTGGCTTCTGTTCCGATAAATGCGGCCGGATTTGAAAAATAAAAGACAGGTAACTGATACCACTCTGGAACCATTTCAAGACCTCTACGCTTTCGACACATCTTTACATGCTGCTCAAATGCATAAAAGTCTCGAAAGCTGGGGGGGCGTGGAATAGGAGCACCTAACTGTATCTCTTCCAAAGGAATCATATCTTTATGCTCGGTTAGCTGTTGTTCAAGTAAACATGGGTACCATTTGTCCCATTCATTTAATAAGCCCTGCATGGTTGATGGAGCCCCTTCCACTGTATCAGCTATGTCCATAACTTTCTTCCCCACATACAAGCCAGCCCGCCATTCGACCTGATTTTCTACCGTTGTGATCTCTTTTTTTCGTTGATAGCTAACTAGCTTCACGACTTCACCTCCCATTTTTTTCATAAACAAAAAAACCAGTTGCACATAAAGCCACACAAAAAAACCAAAAGGAATACTCCTTTCAAGTCACTTATTGTATGGCAGTATGAACAACTGGCTTATGTTTACTTGACCGAGAAAAATCTTTTTAAGATTATCCCCCATAAACACCCAGTGTCACTCTGCTATCTTTTTAACTACTAAGATAACTTAGACCTGCTGTTTACCTTCCAAATATCGATCCAATGCAGAGCGGAGAGCTTGAAGCACTGTTCCTTGTGTCGGTACCAAAGCACGCTTACGAATGGTTGCCTGCAGCTTCTCCCATTCTGCTGGCAGGTATGCACCGATCACCAAGCCCCGAATAAATTCTTCATTTAACCCCATTAAAAAAGTAAATGATGCATCAACCACAAGGTCTGTTCGACTATCCATCACTAAAGAACAGGCAAACATCTTTTGGCTATCTGTCAAAGGTGTTCCCTTAGGCAGTTGGGCAAATCCTGTGGCTAAAATGTAAGCATCGTCTGTATAACGAGGCAGGGGCACATTTGTCATGATCCCTTCCCCTCCTTCTTCCATAATAAAGCAAACGAATCATTTTGACCAGAACTATTCTGAACATTCTACGATTTTCTGCATATCTTCTGGAAGTGGCTCTGTTAGACATATTTCCTCACCAGTACGCGGATGTTGAAAGCGTAGCTCAAAGGCATGTAATGCTTGTCTGCCAATAAGCTCACGCCTTCCCCCGTATAGATCATCTCCAAGCAATGGATAACCTAAATAACTCATATGGACACGTATCTGATGGGTTCGTCCAGTTTCTAATTGTAGCTGAATATGACTTAGATCATCTGTGCTTTTCAACACCTGATAATGTGTCACCGCCTGCTGTCCATCAGGGCGAACCTCACGCTCTATTATGGATTCCTCTTTGCGGCCAATAGGTGCGTCGATTACTCCACTTTGCGGGGTTACACGTCCATGAACGAGGGCTTGGTAACGTCTTTTTAGGCTTCGATTTTTTTGCATACGTGAGAACCGATCATGGGCCCACTGATTTTTAGCAATAATAATTAGCCCAGTCGTATCCTTATCCAATCGGCTCACTGGACGAAATTTACGACGTTCTCCCTTTTGTTGCCAGTAATGGATGACACCATTTGCCAAGGTTCCTGTCACATGCATGCCAGTTGGATGGACTACTATTCCAGGAGGCTTTGCTAGTACCAAAACATCCTCGTCCTCATATCGGATCTGTAAATCCATTGCCTCAGGCTCAAGGTTTTCAGATTCTTCCTCATCCATCCAGATTGTAATAATATCTCCTGCTTCTACAATTCGTGTTACAAAAGCAAGTTCTCCATTTATCTGTATCTCACCGCTGAATTTAGCCCGGATCAACAGCTTGCGAGATATCTCATAGTCTTTTTGTAGGACCTCTCGTAAACTGCGCCCTGCTTGTTGCTCGCTTGCATGAAAACGTAATAACAGCTCTTTCATATTTGTATCCTCGCTCTGAGAAATGATTACCGTTAGTATAGCACAAAAGCCCTTCTCACTCTGCGTCCTCTAAAGAGAAACAAAGTGAGAAAGGCTTCACCGAAGAATTTTTTATTTTAGGCTAACGCAGAGATTTTGGATTAAAAGCGTCCTTCAAGCCTTCTCCTACGAAGTTAATCGCTAAAATCGTCAATGTAATACAAGCACCTGCTGGCAGCCAAATCCACCATTGTTGTTCAATGACTTCCGGAGAGACTGCATCTGACATGATATTCCCCCAAGACGGTACGTTAGAAGGAACACCAAAGCCTAAAAAGCTAAGTCCTGTCTCTACTACGATCATGGAAGCCAACAAATAAACCCCCTGTACAATGATAGTGGAGATCACATTAGGTAAAATATGCTTGATAATAACCTGTGCAGGCGTACACCCAATTGAGATAGCGCTATGCACATATTCATTCTCTTTTTCCGCCAAAATCTTACCCCGTACCATCCTCGCAGTAGAGCCCCAGCTAAGTACACTAACTACTGTAATAAGTGTTAGTACACCCGAGGCCGTAAAGACTGAGTTCAATACAATAACAAAAATGAGAAACGGAAATGTAATAATAAAATCCGTAAAACGCATCAATAAATTATCTACCAATCCGCCAAAATAACCAGCCACAGACCCTATCAGAGTACCGAAGATAACGACAAATAACGTAATGGAAAGACCAATTGTCAGCGAAATTTGCCCGCCATATAGAAGTCGTGTATAAACATCACGTCCCCCTTTATCTGTCCCTAACCAATGCTCAGAACTAGGGGCTTGGTTTATATTGCGGATATCAATTTTTATGGGATCATAATGAGTTAAAAAATCTGCTGAAAAACAGATCAGAAAGATCACTGCTAAGAAAATAATACTAGCGATTGCTAGCTTATTTTTTGCAAATTTGCGCATTCCGATCGCCCATGGTGAAGTTCCCCGACGCTTCCCTTGATGAGCAGAAGCTTCTGGACTGTTGGGTGTAATAACGGGTTCCATATCTCTTTCCTCCCTATTTCAATCGTATCCGTGGATCAACAACACTGTACAACCAATCCGCAATCAGATTACCTAATAGCGCCATAAAGGTTAACAGCATCGTGATCGACATAACGACAGAATAATCTCGGTTGTTAATGGAGTTGATAAAGAGTTGTCCCAGTCCAGGATAGGTAAAGATGGTCTCGACTATTACCGCTCCCCCGAGCAGGTTACCGATATCAAGTCCTAGAAATGTTACCATCGGGATAAGAGAATTACGCAAAATATGCTTGTTATAAATAGCAGATTCACCCGTACCCTTTGCCATAGCCGTACGTACATAATCCTTACTGCTGCCTTCAATAATGTCGTTGCGCAAAAATTGAGTGTAGGCGGCTGTATTAAATAGCCCAAGCACAGCAGCGGGCAGAATCGTATGCCCTACTTTACTCAAATAGTAAGATAAGCTTCCCTGCTCGACATCCACACCGATAGAACCGCTCGCAGGCACCCACCCCAATAAAATAGCAAACACATAGATGCATACAATAGCTGCAAAGAACGATGGAATGGCATATCCAATATAATTTAGCGTCACAATGATATTATCGATCCACGTAAATCGACGCCGGGCTGCAATCATCCCCATCACCAAAGCACCCAGATAAGTAAACACCAAAGACATGCTCATTAAGAAAATAGTATTCGGTAACCGCTCGCCAATCAGTTGAGTAACTGGCATTTTATGATTAAACGAGTCACCTAAATCTCCCCATAAAAAACCACTAACCCAACGGCCATATTGAACGGGAATGGGATCGTTAAATCCTAGCGATTCTCGCATTTTGGCTATATACTCGGGATTGGCATTATTAGGGTCAATCTTCCCCGAAAGGGCGTCCCCTGGCATTAATTTTGCCAGGGTGAACACCGCAATGGAGATCAGAATCAGAATTGGAATCATGGTTAAAAATCTCCGCAGCGCAAACGCAACCATTCGTACACTCCCCTTGTTCTACAGCTGTTTTAGTTGGTAACCCACCATTTATGAGTATCTATTTGATTCGTAAAGGAGTTGGTGCGAACACCTTGTAGACGTTTGTTGACTGCAGTGATATCCTTTCGAGCGTGCATGATAATCATCGGCACTTCTTCGTTAACCAATTTTTGCCATTTATAATAAACCTCTTTGCGATAATTTTCATCAAAAGCTTTCTCACTGATTCCTTCTTCAATCAATTTATCTGATTCTGGATTTACCCATCGAGGAAAATTCCAGAGATCGTCTGTTTTCCATAAGCCTGTTGGATCAGGATCATTTGCTAACGACCAAGCTCCGGCGAACACCTCAACACTTGGCTCATCTTTTTCGACTGTTCGATAAAATAGGTTAAATTCTTTTAATGCTCCACCATTTAGTTTTGCATCCAAGCCTACCTCTTTCCAGAATTGCATGACTGCTTGTGCCCGAGGCTCAGCGGTCTCATCACGTGTCATCGCATCATAATTAATTGTGAATTTCTTACCTTGAGGATCTTCACGGAATCCATCCCCATTACTATCTTTATAACCAGCCTCATCAAGCAATTGCTTTGCTTTCTCAGGATTATATTCGTACGCATTAATTTGATCAGCCGGAACCTTTGCCCAGCTTACAGGTGGCATTGGTGAGTTAAGCGGTTCAGCCTTGCCATTTTCAAACGCCTCAGCCAACGCCTTACGGTCTAGTGCATAGGCCATTGCTTGACGTAACCGCTTATCAGCAAATTTCGGATTATCCATTACATTTTTCCTTTGCTTTTCATCCCAGTGACCTAGCTTAAATCCAATATAGCTATACGCAAGCTCATCCTGTTCCTTCAATATCAAGTTATCATTTTTTTCTATCTCTTTAACTTGGGAACGCGGAATTGCCATAATGTCAACTTCGCCTTTTTTCAACAAGCTATTTGCTACTTTTCCATCAATAATTTTATATATAATCCCATCCAAATGAGGTTTGCCTTGCCAGTAATCATCAAAGCGTTCTAATTCAACAAACTCACCTGGTTGAATTTTTTTCACTTTAAAGGGTCCAAGTCCGATCGGCTGCTGACGAACTTTTGGAGAATTTGGGAGGTCTTTTACAGAAATGCCTGCATAATATTTTTTGGGCATTGGATTCGACCAAATATTATCTAAGAAATTCACCATCGGCTTTTTCAGTTTGATTTCAATATTATACGGGTCAATAATTTTTACACCGGAAATGGTTTTTGCAGTTCCTTTATTGTATTCATCCATTCCTTCAATCATTTTTACGTTAGAATAGCGTGAGCCTTTATAATCCTTATGCCCGATTACCTCAAAGGCATATAACCAGTCCTCTACCGTTAACTCATCACCATTGTGCCATTTTACCCCCTTTTTAAAGGTAAACGTATAGGTTAAATGGTCGGGACTTTCTTTCCAAGAAGCGATTTTCGCATAGGTTTTTAAATCATCTCCTGTATCCAGCAAGGAGTCTGTCATAAAGCGCAGGATGCGATCGTCGTCATCTCCTTCATAAAAGCCACGATCCAATAAGCCTTGAAACGGACTTTCATAAGCATAGACAATTTTTCCACCATCCTTAGGCTGCTGTTCAGTGGCAGTTGCTTGTGTTGGCTCAGTTGATTTAGTTTGTGTTGTATTAGCCGGCTTAGAACAGCCTACTACGCCCATCGATAAAGCTAAAAGAGTTGATAGGACCATCATATTTTTCTTTTTCATGTAATAAATCCCCCTTACTATATTTTGATTAGAGTTAGCTGACTAATATAAATGGCAAGCAACCTGATGTCCTTCACTCACCTCCTTTAAGCTTGGTTTTATCTCTTTACACTCCTGCTTCACGTATGGACAGCGAAGATGAAACGCACAGCCACTAGGCGGCTTCTCTGGTGAAGGAACATCCCCTTGTAAAATAATTCGCTCGCGATTGAATCTAGCTCGTGGATCTGGTACAGGAATGGTAGATAGTAGCGCTTGTGTGTACGGATGCAATGGCTCTTTATATAGGCTATGCTTATCGGTTATTTCAACCAACCGCCCGAGATACATAACCCCTATTCGATCACTAATATGCTTAACAACGCTTAAGTTATGAGCGATAAACAAATAGGATAATTTAAATTCCTCCTGCAAATCCTGTAAAAGATTCAAGACCTGCGATTGGACTGATACATCCAAAGCCGAAACAGGCTCGTCTGCCAATATTAATTTAGGCTTTAGTGCTAATGCTCTTGCAATGCCAACCCGTTGACGTTGACCACCAGAGAATTCGTGAGGGTATTTATAATAAGCCTCTTCTGGTAACCCAACACGTATAAGCAGTTCCATTACCTCAGCTTTTATATCTTTTTCCAGTCGATTGGTGTAATTTCGAATTGGTTCAGCTACCAGATGTCCTACCATCATCTTAGGATTTAGGGAAGCATAGGGGTCTTGAAAAACCATCTGCATATGCTGACGAGTATCCCATAGCGGTTTGCCTTTCATGCTTGTAATGTCCTTATTATCAAAGTGAATGCTCCCTGCTGTCGGATCGGTTAACCGCAAAATGGTTCGTCCTGCTGTCGATTTTCCACAGCCAGATTCCCCTACCAGTCCAAGTGTTTCTCCATCTCTTAGGACAAAGGAAATATCGTCGACTGCCTTCACTTCTCCAATTTTTCGTTTAAATAGCCCGCCTGTGATGGGATAATATTTTTTAAGGTTCTTAACTTCTAACAACGTCTTGCTTTTTGTATCAGCAGTGGTTTGGTTCATAGCGACGCCTCCGCAATTTCGTTAGGTTGGCTTTGGGGGTAAAGTAGGCAACGGACTTTATGTGAATCACCAATATCGCCTAGCTCTGGCGAGACCGCGGTACACTCTGGCATGACCATTGGACATCGGGAAGCGAATCTACATCCTGTCCTTGGCATGTTGACCAGCGACGGCACTATCCCCTTTATGGAATACAGTCGGTCTTTGTCTTCATCGAGCTTTGGAATAGATTCTAACAAGAGCTGTAGGTATGGATGCTTCGGCTCATAGAAAATTTGGTCCACACTGCCTTGCTCCACAATTTTACCGGCATACATGACCATTACTTCATCTGCCATTTCAGCTACTACTCCTAGGTCATGTGTAATCAGCATGACAGACATCCCGCTCTTCGATTGAATGTCGCGTAATAGTTCTAAAATCTGTGCTTGAATCGTAACGTCTAAGGCAGTAGTAGGCTCATCGGCAATCAGTAGCTTTGGCTGACATGCAATCGCCATGGCGATCATGACCCGTTGCCTCATTCCTCCCGAAAGCTGATGAGGAAATTGGTCCACCAGTTTTTCCGGCCGCGGGATTCCAACATGTGAAAGCAATTCAACAGAACGAGTTCTCGCTTCACTTTTCGAAATTTTCAGATGATTGAACAAAACCTCTTCTATTTGGAAACCGATCGTAAACACGGGATTTAAGGCTGTCATAGGCTCCTGAAAGATCATCCCCAGCTCTTTTCCACGTATCTTATTCAATTCATCCGCTGTGAGTCCCACCAAATTTTTATTTTGGAAAAGAATGCTTCCATTAGCCACTCTTCCTGTTTCCTTTGGTAGCAATCCCATAATAGATAACGACATGACGCTCTTTCCACACCCTGATTCTCCAACGATACAAATCACTTTGCCAGGATCAACCGAAAAGGAAACACCATCCACCGCATTATAAAATTGTTTGTTAATGCGGAAGCCAGCTTCTAGGTTAGAGACTTCCAGCAAAGGTTCTGTCTGCTTTTTCTCCATACGTCACCTGCTTTGCACGAGTAGTTGAATGAATTATGAGATAAATTAAAATTTTATAAAAACAATTTTATCCATATTATGGGGTAGCACATCTATAAAAGTCAATAATTTTACCAATTGTTATCAATTATTCATGCAAAAAAACCATTTAAAATCTTTATTCTTAAATGCTAAATTTTTTTACTGTACTTAACTTTTCCAACCATAAAAAAGCCCTCTCTAATTCGAGAGGACTTTTCATTTCCTTTATGAATAAAGAAACCGCGAATGCTCTTTCCTTATTTTGCTGCTTTTACCGCTTCAATTGCTGCTTCGTAATTAGGATGCTGGCCTACTGCTGGCAAATATTCGACGTAAACAACTTTATCATTAGAATCTACTACGAATACTGCACGGGACAATAAACGAAGTTCCTTAATAACTACGCCATAAGCCAAACCGAAGGAAAGATCACGATGATCTGATACCGTTTGAACTTTATCAATGCCAGCCGCTCCGCACCAACGTGCTTGCGCAAATGGCAAATCAACAGAAACGGTCAAAATTGTTACATTGTCTAGCTTAGCTGCCTCTTCATTAAAACGGCGAGTTTGTTGATCGCAAACACCTGTATCTAAGGATGGCACTACAGAAATCAGACGAATCGTGCCTTTGGAATCAGCCAGTGTAACTGGGCTTAGGTTGTTTGCAAGCACGGAAAACTCAGGAGCTGTATCTCCCACTTTAATTTCTGGGCCTAGTAGTGTAACTGGTTGATCTTTAAAAGTAACGACACCTTGACGTTCAATTGCAGACATAGGTAACCCTCCTCTAACTTTGTAACTATGTAGTACAATTATCATACATGTTTTTTTTAAACTTTTCACTATCAAAAAGTTTAAAAATGTAATTCTTAATGTAAATAGCGTTTAGGTTTATATTTTCTAGGTTCAATTTTTACAATTTCTTTAACCTCATGTTCAAATAGCCCGTCACTTTTCAGATTTAACTCATGACATCGCAGGATAGCGTGATAGAGGGCAAAAGTAAAGCTTATACCCTTTAGTACATAGATGCTAATCATCTTATCAGGATCAAGTGTATTAACAATCTCTATCTGATAATCGTGCTTCTCCGATCCGATAGCCGCCATATATCCCATATCCTTTAACACTCCGCCAACATCAAAAATACCATTATCATCATAATCAAATGTCCCTGAACCCATTACCATTAAATCGAGTAGTTGGACAACGCTCATCCGCTCTATATGTAGGGGTCTAGGCAGTGAAATCACAGAACCGTTCTCGTTAACCACGTATACTTTATCTCGATAGCCAAAAATAAATTCACTCGGATCAGTATCTTGAGCAAATAACCACTGTTTTCGTGGAATAAGTAATCTCCAAATCTCCACTGGCTCTCTTCTTAGCAGGTCCATATGATTCCCTCCTCTCCCCATTTTGGACAAAAAAAAGAAGCGGTAAACCGTTTCATGCAGAATACACCGTCCATATCAGGATTAGATCAATTTAATTTTATCATCCGTCTTACAGCATCTAACATAGGCAGGAGTTTATTTACTCTTTAAAAATTCCCCTGATTACAGCTTTTTTTCACGTCTATCAGAATTTTCTCTGTACATCCGCAGATTTCATCCTAGATAAAACAACAAAAAAAGCGCATTCCCCATTTTCGAGAGGAATTGCGCCGTTACAAACCACATTGTACATGCCAGTTCTCTTCTTTATTTTCTTACTAAATATGTGGTGCAATCAGTGATATCAAGTAGGCAAATGGAAATAGTAAAACTTGTGCAATTACCGTACCGACTAACCGTCCAGCACCGAGGTGAAAAACCGTAACCTTTAGATCCCTATAAGGTCGTGCATCACTAACTACATCATCAAGCAGCTTTGAACAAATCGGATCAACAAAAATAACCAATAAAATGGTTCCTACTCCATTAATGACCGTAGCCATTTGGTTTGCTACCGTGCGATGATCAGGTACAAGAACCCCTGCATACAGCGATGATAGGATAGCAATGGAATAAAAAGAAAAAATAATGGCATTCATCCAAAAGAAATTAACACCGATGCGGGTTTCTTTTATAATCTGCCAATTATTTCGAAACGATGGAATCCAAAATTGAGAGGGCATTTTCCAAAATAGACGCAGAATGCCTTCACTACGAAAAATTTTAGGAACACTGCCATGCTTATCCAATTTACGTGTACCAATGGCCAGCACACGTGCAACGGTAGGCAACAGAAACATCCCCAGCACAATGCCCATACTCATTCCGAACAGAACAATACGAAAATTTAGTAACAAATCGTTGATTAATTCCTCGTAGTTCATGAGTGGAATTTTATCCTTAAAGCGTGTAACAGCTTCAAGCATAGAGGCCAACAGAATGGACTGGCTCATAACAGCAAACCGGGCGAATAACACCAATATGTTGAAAAGCGAAGTAGAAGCGCCAATTTTCCCTGTGCGCGCACCAGAAAGCCTCGCAGCATAAGAGACCGTTTCTACACAGCTAATCAACATGGTAACCACCACCACGATCATTAGTTTCATATTATGTATTCTCCTATTCACATCATTACCATAACTGTGCAATCTATGATTCTTTTGTTCAACGCTAACCTATTTTATAATGTTTCGTAGGAGAAGAAAAGTAGGTTTCCTCTCTAATTTAGTTATTCCGATCATACTTACCAAATCAAACAATTAACTTCTTTATCGTTTTGTTCAAAACTCCCTTTTTTGGGTATAGTTGTAGATAAAGTCACGAATTTGTCTTATTAGCTGAAAAGGCAAGAAAAAATGGTACGAAAAATAATGTAAATACAGGTGTTTTTCTGTATCATGGAAAGAAAGCACATGATAGAGATGTTTACCTACCACTTATATTACGATAGGGGAGAAAAATCATGGAGCAGAGAAAAATTAAAAGACTACTAGTAGCCAACCGCGGAGAAATTGCAATTCGTATTTTCCGTGCCGCTACTGAGTTATCAATCCGTACTGTTGCCATTTACTCTGAGCAAGACAATATTTCACTTCATCGATTCAAAGCCGATGAATCTTACTTAATTGGTGAAGGAAAAGGCCCGATTGAAGCTTATCTGGATATCGAGGGAATCATCGAGATTGCGAAAAGACACAATATCGATGCTATCCATCCTGGTTATGGCTTCTTATCGGAAAATGAAGAGTTTGCACGACGTTGTAAGGAAGAAGGAATTATTTTTATTGGTCCCTCTTCCAATCTAATCAAGAGATTTGGCGATAAAGTAGAGGCCCGGAAACTGGCAATTGAGGCTGGTATCCCAGTCATTCCAGGTACAGAAGAGTCCATTGAATCGTTGGATGAAGCCTTGGAGTTTTCGCGCCAAGCAGGTTTCCCTATCATTATCAAAGGGGTATCTGGCGGCGGCGGTCGAGGCATGCGAATTGTTCGAGGACCGGAAGAATTGCAGGAAGGCTTGGAAAGAGCCCGTTCAGAAGCCAACTCTTCTTTTGGTAACGCAGAGGTTTACCTGGAACGATATCTTGAAAATCCAAAACATATTGAAGTACAAATCATAGGAGATCAGTATGGTAACCTGGTCCACTTATTTGAGCGCGATTGTTCTATTCAGCGCAGACATCAAAAAGTCGTTGAAGTAGCACCAAGTACAACACTCTCTGATGAGCTACGTGAAGAAATCTGTCAGTCCGCTCTAACCTTAATGAAAACGGCTGGTTATTCGAACGCTGGAACCGTTGAGTTCTTACTTACACCGGATAATAAGTTCTATTTTATTGAGGTAAACCCACGAATTCAGGTAGAACATACGATTACGGAGCTAATTACTGGCATCGATATCGTACAAACCCAAATTCGAGTAGCAGAGGGCTTGCATTTAAGCGATCCGCAAATCGGTATTACTTCCCAAAATGACATTAAGATGAGCGGCTATGCCATCCAATGTCGCGTTACAACCGAAGATCCAGAAAACGGCTTTATTCCTGATGCCGGAAAATTGCTGGCTTGGCGTTCTGGTGAAGGATTCGGCGTTCGCTTAGATGGAAATAACGGATACCCTGGGGCTGTCATTACACCATACTACGACTCCCTGCTGGTTAAAATTTGCACCTATGCAAATACATTTGAGCAAGCCTCGCGAAAAATGCTCCGTAGCTTACGAGAGTTTCGGATTCGCGGTGTTAAAACCAATCTACCATTCTTGAAAAACGTGGTAACACATCCTGATTTCTTATCCGGTAATTACAATACATCCTTTATTGATACGAAGCCGGAATTATTCAAATTCCCGGGTGTGCAGGACCGTGGTACACGATTGCTTAATTACATTGGAAATATCTCAGTTAATGGCTACCCTGGGCTATCTAAGGAGGAGAAACCGCTATTTCATTCTCCTCGCGTGCCAAAAACACCGTTTGATCAGCCTTATCCAGCCGGTACAAAACAAATTTTGGAGCTGGAAGGCGTTGAAGGCTTAACCAAATGGATTCAGGCCCAAAATAAAGTATTACTGACAGATACTACCTTCCGTGATGCCCATCAGTCCTTATTTGCTACAAGAGTGCGTACCTATGATATGCTTGCGATTGCCGAAGCAACGGGTAAAATGGGCGGAGATTTATTCTCCTTGGAAATGTGGGGCGGTGCAACATTCGATACCAGCATGCGCTTCTTGAGTGAATCACCTTGGGAACGCTTACGTTTATTGCGCGAAAAAATTCCCAATATCCTATTCCAAATGCTGTTGCGCGGAGCAAATGCGGTAGGCTACACCAATTATCCAGACAATGCGGTTAAGGCATTTATTAAAGCATCTGCTGAGAATGGTATTGATGTATTCCGTATTTTCGACAGCCTGAATTGGCTACCTGGCATGGAGCTAGCCATTGATTCTGTACGCGAATCAGGCAAGGTCGCTGAAGCAGCCATTTGCTATACAGGCGATATTCTTGATCCAAATCGCACCAAATACTCTTTATCCTATTACGTAGAGCTTGCCAAGCAGCTTGAAAAGGCAGGAGCTAACATCCTTGCGATCAAGGACATGGCCGGACTCTTAAAACCATATGCCGCTTACCAGCTTGTCCATGCTCTAAAGCAGGAGATCGGGATTCCTATCCATCTGCATACACATGACAGCTCTGGTAATGGTGGTGCTACGCTGGTTAAAGCTATTGAAGCAGGGGTAGATATTGTAGATGCTTCTGTAAGCTCAATGTCTGGTCTTACCTCTCAACCAAGCCTCAATGCCCTTGTCGCTCTACTTGAAGGAACTGAACGGGATACAAAGCTTGATCTAGACGGCTTCAATAAGCTATCCGACTACTGGGAAGATGTCCGTCCGATGTATCAGGGATTTGCCAGTGATATGAAATCCACTAGCGCTGAGGTTTACCAACACGAAATGCCAGGTGGCCAGTATTCTAATTTGGAACAGCAAGCAAAGGCTGTTGGCTTAGAAGGTCGCTGGGACGAAGTGAAGAAAATGTACAGCACTGTCAATAAAATGTTTGGCGATATTGTAAAAGTAACACCGTCTTCCAAAGTAGTCGGTGATATGGCTTTGTTCATGGTCCAAAATGACTTGGATGAAGAAAATATTTATGAAAAAGGAGATCGAATTGATTTCCCAGACAGTGTCATTCAATTCTTCCAAGGCTATCTAGGGCAGCCGCCTAGCGGTTTCCCAGAAAAGCTGCAACAAATTATTTTAAAAGGACGAAAAGCCTTTACATGCCGACCTGGTGAATTGCTTTCCTCTATTGATTTTGACAAAGTAAAGCAAGAGGTAGAAGAAAAAGTGGAGCGTACGGTGGATGATCTGGAAGTCTTATCATACATCATGTATCCACAAGTGTTCCTACAATATGAACAAACCTCCAAGTTATATGGTGATTTGTCTAATTTGGAAACGTCTACCTTCTTCTATGGCTTGCGTTTAGGTGAAGAGACCTCTGTTACGATTGAACAAGGAAAGACCCTAATCATTAAGCTAAACAATATTGGAGAAGTGCTACCTGATGGAACACGTAAAGTAAACTTTGATTTGAATGGTCAAAATCGAATTATTACAGTACGTGATCTATCGGCACAAGTATCAGCCTCTGTACGCTTAAAGGCTGATCGTAAAAATCCAGGTCATATTGGAGCTTCTATGCCAGGTAAAATCCTGAAAGTATTAGTAAAACCAGGCGATTCCATCTCCCGTGGACATAATTTAATTGTAAGTGAAGCAATGAAAATGGAGACTACCCTTCAAGCTCCTGCTGACGGAACAATTAAAGCTATTCACGTCAATGAAGGAGACAGTATTGAAGTAGGAGATCTGTTAGTTGAATTAGAACAATAATCATACAGTGAAAAAAGAGCTGTTGAGGAGATACTTCCCCAACGGCTCTTTTTTATCAGTGATACTATCCACATGTTATTGCTTATCAAGCAAATCCCCTAGGTCCTCATGCACTTGATGTGTATATGTTCCAGTATGTGAACAGCTTTCTTCGCCTTGATTTTTCTTACTATTACACATGCCTGAGAACTTATCCACAATTTGCGGAAGCGAATCTAGGATACGATCGTATAAATGGGTCGAATTCTCCAGTGGGATAGAACGAACACCTTGTTTACCCACAACCAGAAAAGCAACTGGAGTAATAGACACACCTCCACCACTACCTCCACCAAACGGATGGCTGTGATCAGGATGATGGTCTCCAGCAATCTTGAATTCACTACCCCCAGAAGCAAAACCAAAGCCTACTTTAGAAATGGGTAAGATAACGCTGCCGTCCGGTGTTTCAACCGGATCACCAATAATGGTATTGACGTCCACCATATGCTTTAAATTTTCCATGGTGGTCTTCATTAAGCCCTGTATGGGGTGATCTGCCATTTCCTCGCACTCCCTTTCTTCATTTTAATTACGATACGAACTAACGCAACAATAACGTGTCCTACCCGAAAGAAAAGAACACAAGAAAGTTCGGTTCGGATGATAGTAGCATTCCACATAGGCTCTACGCTAATACGAGGCATTTCCTGCAAAGAAATGTAATAAGAGAGCATTGATGCCAGCATATTTTTAATTCCTAAAATGACACCGGTCAGAGTCCCGGTAGCTGCTGCATCTCCTACCCCGATTGTGGTTTGCCATTGTAATTTTTCACAATACACATGACGAAGAGCTTGGCAGAGGATTGGGTAAAAATCCTGAACACGTTCAACCAATTCATGAACCCGATGCAACCAACGATCGACATCCTCTGTATCAATACTTTTTTTCCTTTCCGTATTGGATACAACATCGCCCTTCTTCTTTATTTTAGCCTCTACTTCAGGCTGGTTATTTTTATTAAAGGTGAGATTAATCATGGGTAGCTCATAATTGATTTTAATCCATTTCCAAACTCGGATATGTATGGTTAAAACATCATGTTCCTGTTTTCGATGATAATGAAGAAAAATTTTTATTGGGGTAATCATTATTATGATCAATAGAAAAAAAAGTACAGCTAGTAATCCTAAAAACCAATTCATGAAAAAAGCCCCCCTTCGCTTTTTGTAGTATGAGCGATTTGGGAGGCAAATATGACCAGTTAATTCAAGATATACACCTTTGCTTGCTTAATTCCATGATCGCTCGCCTTTTGAGGAGAAGTCATGAACAAATCAATATGATTCTTTTTTACTTTCGATCCTATGTCAGCCGCTACCGCATATCCGTAACCCTCAATAAATAAGTGGGTTCCAAGCGGAATGACAGAAGGATCAACAGCCACAATCCCCTCGCGTAGGTCCCAACCAAGGTAACCCTTCGTGGGTCCATTCGTGAAGTCATAGGCCGTAGTTTTTACCTGTAGAACACGTTTATAAGGAAACTCCACAGGAGCTGTATTTTTTAATGAAGCCTCTTGTTTATCAGGTAAAAATACGGAGTAATATACCTGACTAGCCGCTTCTGCCCGAGTTACCTTCCTTACAGGCTCCAGCTTTCCATTTAAGGCTTTTTGAGTTTTTTCGTTTTGCAGGGCATATGCATATTCTCTTTGACTCCATGTAGGAACATCTTGACTGTCCGGATAGCTTTTTAATGTCTGATAGGTTGTTGACCATTTTACATTATTTACTTCTCCGCTTTTACCGCTTGCTCTATTTAGAATAGCAATCAGTTCCTGTCTTTCTACTAAGTCATTGGGATTAAGCACTCTTCTCCCGTTCTCTACGGTTCCCTGAATGATACCTAGACGAAAAGCTGTTTCTGCATAGGGAGCCACCCAATTTTGTATAGATACGTCACCAAAGCTACTTTTTCCAGCAGTAGTCGGCTCAATTTGTTTACTCTTCAAAAGCAGGACAATCAATTCGGCCATGGTAATCTCTTCATTTGGACGAAAAAGTCCATCTGCGGCAGAAATAACCTTGTTATCATATAAAGAAGTAATCTCCTTCTCAGCCGAGTGACCAGCAATGTCCTTTAACGAGTTTTGTTCTGAATCTTCAGACCCATTCTTATTTGACTCATCATTTTCTTCTGATGCTTCTGATCTATCTGTATTCGTTTCCTGTTCGTTTGTAGAAGTCGCTTCTTGCTGGGATTCATTTTTTTCTGCTGCCTGTATAACTCCTACTTGCATTCCGAGCAAACATGTCATACACGCAATTAACATTTTCCGTAACATTCATCAACCTCCAAAAGTAAGTGTGGCAATCCATGTTGATAAGCCTCATTCTCCATTCTATTAAATACCTAAGCTTTTTCAAGGCACAAAAGTTTCCATTCCCCTAATCAACAGTCTCATGACATTTTCTATAAAAAAAGACGCCCATTAAGGCGCCTTCTTCATCCAGCTATTTAATTATTAACGTCCAGCTAATTGTTGCTCAGCAAAGCTTACAAGACGTTTTGTGATCTCTCCACCGACAGAACCGTTTTGACGAGAAGTTGTGTCTGGGCCAAGTTGAACACCAAATTCAGAAGCGATTTCGTATTTCAATTGGTCAAGAGCTAGGTTTGCTTGAGGTACCAGAAGGTTGTTGCTAGATCCGTTGTTGTTTGGCATATCTAGTCACTCCAATCTAAATTTTTGGCTACCAACGTTTCGTTAGCAGCATTCAAAATGCAAAGACTCCCCTTATATTTTCAATGCTACTAACCATACCTGTAGAAATAAATAATCTTTTTTCCAAATGACTGTTACATTGTTTCGTCAGCTTTGTAAGTTTACTATGTGTGAATATCGTTAGCTGTATTCCTGCCAATTTTTAACCAAAAGCTTGGTAATTTCTTAGTTGATTGCTCCTTCTTCTTTTATGAAAATTTTAGTATTACTAAAAAATATTGTTATATCCTTTTAGTTGAACAGATGCTTTCGTTATTCCATTTCGCCATTTCTAAGAGGTAGAATGGTACAAAATCGTTCATTTCAAACTAGCAGATTTCCCCAACCTGCTATGTTTTCTAACATGAATATTTAGCTATCCTGTAGGAATTAGAAAAAGTAAATTATGGCTATACAATGATTGACAATCCTCTATGGGTTAAAATCGGTCGAGTAATTCTTCCTTTGCCATATATACACGTGTTAGTGGCTCCATTGAAGTAGGTGCCTTTCTTCCACTTGGATGCATCACTATTTTTAATAAAGTGAGGTACCAGCGTTTAAATCGAAAATACCAAATGTCTGGAACAGGAGATATAGAAAATCCGAGTTGTCCACTGCCTTTAAATAACAATGTTGTACCCACAATACCTTTAATCTCTCGCTCCTTTGGATGAGACTTCACCACATTCGCTAATTGAGGCAAAGACCTTTTGACTTCACGAACTAACGCTAATCCAATTTGTACATCACTGTGTATTCCTTTGCTACGTTTAGCTAACAAATAATTATGGATATGCAACCGGATAACCAGGTCTCCCTTTTGAATGACATAGCCGTTTTTCGTTTCCAGCTTTTCTCCACTGTATGGAAGGATCGTATAGCGAAAGATATTCTGTTCTCGTTGAATATAATGTAGTCTTCTGCAGCAGTGATAAATCTTATCCCATATTCCCCATAGGGTGAGCATAGCTACATTCAATGAACTTGCCTCCTTTTCACTTTTCTCCATTATTTTTTTTGCAAAATCTCTGTTAGTATCACCATTTCCCTCAAAAAGTATCGAAGGTGTTTTCCTATTAGGTTGGGTAAAGATTAACTTGTCCATCGTGATACTACCATCTTTATGTTCGATTTCCTGGAATAAATGACTACAAGCAATGATCTGGGGCTATTTTTCTATTTTTAGTAGTTCAGGTATTTCAAACCTTAATTTATGCTTACAAGATCAAAATTTCCCTGTAGCTTCCAATGAAAAATGAATGTTACACAGCATACACTACTCTTTGTGCACAAAAAAAACAGACTAGGATAACAAACACTCCTAGCCTGTCCTTCTATATTCGATTACTACGCCATTTTCCAAGCAATAACACGACTATGACAATAATACCAGCAATAGCCTGATTGGGAATAGCAAGATGAGAGGCTATTCTCTCGTGGACAAAAGGGTCATCCAAAAACATATGAGCAGCTGTATAAGCCAGAATACCTGTCCCAACATATAAAAGGATGGGATAACGATCCAGCAGATTAGCAATTAGATTGCTTCCAAACATCAATAAGGGAATGCTCAGAGCAAGACCGATCACCACCAAGATAACATCGCCACCGGCAGCACCACCTACAGCTAATACATTATCTAAGCTCATAATAAAATCGGCCAAAATAATCGTTTTGATTGCCTGTCCACTACTTTTGCTAACTTGTACCTCGTTAGTGTCCTCATCTCCTCCTAACAATTTAAGCGAGATGTAGAGTAGCATAATTCCCCCCACTGCTTTTACCAGAGGAATAGCCAGCATCCAAGTAGCTACAACCGTAAGTAATACACGCAAGATGATAGCACCTAACGTACCATACAGAATTGCTTTCTTTCGATCAATCGGCGCAAGCCCACGACAGGCCATCCCGATAACAACAGCATTATCTCCACTTAGAACCACATCGATAATAAAAATATGAAATAAAGCGACTAGAGTATTTGTTTCCATGGTTTCTCCCCATCTAGTGTGAGCAGCAGTAGCAGTGTCAATTTCATTCGAGGTTATCTCCATCACATGATGTCACGCAGATCAATGTCGAATCTGACTCGCACTTTTCTTTTTTACTATTATTACTATCATTACGTTATTTGCCCATTCTTTATTCTAGTTTCTCCTTCCATTTCTCTCACATGCCAACGTTATACCACCTGACTTCATTTTACGCAAGTCTCTCACTTTTGTCGGAATTTGACTTACGATTTTATGACGAATTGGGTATTTTTTGCTTGAAAATAATTGTATTCTTGATTAGGATGAAGGAGGGTGAAGGTGTAATGGTCGATGTTACATTGCTCACATATGAGCAAATTTCCAAATTTTTAGTAACGCTAGTACCTACAATTACGGATAAATGGTTAGATGAGTTAGAGGATCTCTTTCATCCCTATCGGGTAACATTGCCTAGAAAATTGGCTGAGAAACCTTGCTACCTAATCTCACTTTTACTTATGCGTGATGCTTATGAAGAAGACATCCGGGAATCCTCTTATGAAATAGGCAACTGGTTTTGGTCTGAAAAGCTTCCGTTGTCCTTAGCCTTAAAAACATTTCAAATACTCTATCATGTATATATGGGTGAAATCCAAGCAAATATGAGACTCCATTTCATCTCTTCTCAAGAGCTCTCCTTCATGGAAAAAAGATTAAAGATATTGATTGATGAAGCCTTATACCAAGCTGTGCAAAACTATGAGGATTTGGTACAAAATGAATTAAGTGAAAAGGAAGAAACCATTTCTTATTTACATAATGATAAATTAGAAATGCTTGATAAGATTGCAGCTAATATGGCTCACGAGTTAAGAAACCCACTTTGTGCTATAGAAGGCTTTCTTAAATTAATTTTAGAAAGCACAGATGGAAACCATGTTTTGGAGAATTATGTACGGGTCGTCTTACATGAATTTGACAGCTTTCATCGGCAAATTACTGGCTTTCTAAGCTTTTGCAAGAAACCTATATTAGATGAAACATATAAAAAGGTTTCATTGACTGATTTACTTCATGAAGTGGAAATACTGTTAACACCCCGTTTGCATGCTGAGAATGTTACATTACTTATGCGTATAGAGGCTTGTGATTTATACTGCTACAAGGAAGGTTTGTCTCAGGTACTTATTCACTTATTAAACAATGCTATTGATGCCGTTAGTTCAAACGCGTACAAGCATGTACAGATATCTACATACAGACATACAGATAGTCTTACTATCATGGTCGAAAACAATGGAGACGAAATACCTCAGGATCTTGTAGAGAAGCTTTTCCAACCCTTCTTTTCCACTAAAGACGATAACACTGGTATCGGATTATCGATCTGCAAAAACATTATTGAAAAACATAATGGCAGTATTTATTGTGAATCGAATCGCACATCTACACGTTTTTTTATTCGCTTACCTATGTAAATTCAATAAAAAGTAGTCTTTTACCATTACCACTAGATAAAATTTATGACCTCAAATCAATGCAAAAATGAATAATCTGGTTTATTTTATGCTTGATTATTCTATAAAAGCACATCATCTCAGCTTCTTTCTTTTACAGCTGGAATGATGTGCTTTTTATTTCATTAATCTAAAATCTCATATCCAAAAACTCGTTAGTAATCAGTATTTTTCACTAAATAAATTCGTTGATAATAACTATGATCATCTTCCATTAGTTAGGTTAATTGCCCACTATATAAGAAAAGAGTGCCCTTAAAAGGGCACTCTTTTCTTATGGTCATCTCTTATTTCAATGGAGCGGGTGATGGGAATCGAACCCACGCGACCAGCTTGGAAGGCTGGAGTTC